>VAOY01011111.1_pt1 | contig 23624 bp, 20 predicted proteins | sample 3393881 | NCBI WGS metagenome assembly VAOY01 (sample SAMN08290430, study PRJNA428436) | hydrothermal vent metagenome | isolation source: Deep-sea hydrothermal vent chimney | place: Indian Ocean: Southwest Indian Ridge
AAATCACGAGAATATTGAACATATTTGACGATTTTGATGGAAATCTCAGCAAAATTCGGCAGTTTTACAGCAGATTATCCATAAGTCCGACAGGCTGCTAGTATACTGTAAAATTTAAAACTTCGTATTTTTTTCATAAATTAATGTAGCACAACCGTCTCAGTTGTGAAGACACTCAAGCGAGACGCTTGAGCTACATTTTTTATATACAATGCGAATATTTAAGCTGTATAGTGTACTAGGGACAGAGGCGGCTACATCTTTTTCGTAATATTTAAGCTCAATGCCACGGCTGTCCTCAGCCGTGCTTCGTTTCACTTCTGAAATAATTAGAAATCCAATAATGCCGAACTGGCGTTCAGCGCTCCCGGCTAAGAAAAACCGTGCATATCTTTTGCTTATTCAAGCGGGCGGAGCACGAGTGGAAAAAGCAAAAAAACATATGGTGCAGGCGCTTGCGCTTGCTGCCGCCTGCATAAGGCGCGGGGGGAGTTTGAGGGGCAAAGCGCCCCTCAACAAATACCACACACAACACACAACACACAACTCACAACTTTCTTTGCATTCTTGCGGGATATTTTTTATTTGATGGCTTTGACCATTAAGTCCGCGATGTTTTTGGCGAAAGCTAATGGATCGGGAATTGGACTGCCTTCCGTCAAGAGGGCCTGGTCGTAAAGCAGGCGCGCGTATTTCTGTAATTCGCTATTTGCTTTGTCCGCGTCAAATAACTGCTGCATGCCGGCTACTAATGGATGCTTGGGATTCAGTTCCAGAATACGTTTGCTGACTGGAACTTCCTGATTCATTGCTTTGAACATGCGCTCCATGTGCGCGCTCATGGCGTTCTCGTCACCGACCAGACAACAGGCACTGTCCGTTAAACGGTTGGTGAAACGAACTTCCCTGATGTTCGCGTCAAGCTCTTTCCGGATGACTTCCAGAAGATTTTTGTGCGCCTTGGCAGCCTTGGAAATAACTTTTTCACTGGCTTTTTTGCTGTCCTCGTCAAGTTCGATGTCGCCTTTGGTGGCGGATTTAAACTGTTTTTTGGCAAACTGTCCCATAGACGGCATAAGCCATTCGTCGATAGGATCGACCATGAACAAAACATCAAAACCCTGACTGCGGAAAAGCTCCAGAGCGGAAGAATTTTCCAGAGCCTGCCGGCTTTCGCCGGTAATATAGTAAATATCTTTTTGCGTTGGCGCCATAGCGTCAACATATTCCTGCAGGCTGATGAGTTTTCCGGCTTCGCCGTTCATGGTTTCGTACATGGCCAGATTCTTGATCTTTTCCTTGTTGTCGTGATCCATGTGGATGCCTTCTTTGAGAATCTTGCCGAACTCAATGAAGAATTTCGCGTATTTTTCCGGCTCTTTTTGTTTCATTTTCTTAAGTTCGGACAAAACTTTGCGGGTAACGGTTTTCTGCATTTTGCGAATTTGCGCGTTGTCCTGGAGGATTTCACGGGAAACGTTCAAGGGCAGATCGCTGGAATCCACGACACCGCTGATAAAACGTAAATGGTCAGGAACAAGGTCTTTGCATTCGTCAGTTATAAATACGCGACGGACATAAAGCTGCAGGCCTTTTTTCTGAAAGTCCGGCATGAACATATTGAAGGGGGCGGTTTCAGGGATGTAGATGAGCGCTTTGAATTCAGATGTTCCCTCAGCAGCAATTTGAATTGCTTTTGCCACTTTGCCGCCGGCGTGCGAGAGATGCGCGAAAAAACTTTCGTGTTCTTCCTCGGTGATTTCGGAAGCTTTTTTCAACCAGATTGCTTTTTGCGAATTAAGGGTGCGGATTTCAATAGTTTTAGTTTCTTTGGCAGCTTCGCCTTCACCTTTTTCCACCTTTTCATAAGGTAAAGTAATCGGGTATTCGATGAAGTCGGAGTATTTACGGACGATTTCACTGATTTTCCAGTTTTCCATATAAATTTCAGCGTCATCTTTGAGGAATACGGTAATTTCGGTTCCCTGCTCTTCTTTTTCCGCAGTTTCTATTTTGTAATTTGTCTTGCCGTCGGAAATCCAACGTACCGCGCTTTCGTCACCGCCGGCTTTTTTCGTTAGTATCTCGACTTTCTCCGCGACCATAAAGGAAGAATAAAAACCAACCCCGAACTGGCCGATTAATTCAGGAATATCCGTTTCCGATTTCTTCTTGCCTTCCAGGGCCTTCATAAAAGCTTTGGTTCCTGATTTGGCAATGGTCCCGATATTGTCAATGACTTCCTTTTCGCTCATACCGATACCATTATCAGCAATACGGAGGATTTTTTTGTCTTTATCAATGCTCAATTTAATGGCCCAGTCGCCGCTGATATTTTTATTGGTAAGAGCGGTGAAACGCGCTTTATCGATAGCATCAGCGGCATTGGCGATTAACTCGCGAAGAAAAATATCCTTGTTTGAATACAAAGAATGGATTATCAAATCCAACAAATGCTGGACTTCTGTTTTGAATTTTTTAGTACTGGAAGACATATTTGAAACTCCTGATTTTTTTTACTTTTTTTAAAACTATCCATTTAAGCTCAAAAATATATATTTAATAATTAAAAATGCAAGTATTTCAAGAATATATCTGGAATTATTTATGTTTTACACTTATATTTACTTAAATAAGAGTAGTTATGGTAGAAATTGGAGAAGGGCAGTTATTCTTGAATTGTTACTTGTGATTTTTTTTGAGGAAAAAAAATATCATAAAAAAAGTAATAATTTTAGTAAGTGTTTTCTTAATTTAAGAATATGGAAATTTACTGTTTCCCATTTTCTACTTTGAAAAACTTATTAAATAATGAGAACGGAGTAGAGGAGAAAATGACAGAGGGAAAAAAAGCGAGCGGCAGGAGTTTGCGGACACAGGAAGAAACGGAGAATGCTTTTAAAATAATAACAGAAGCCTGCGCCGAAATTAAAAAATGTCTGCAAGAGGATGAACAGGAACTGCCCAGAGGACGCATTGAACAGCTCAAAGAGCTTGTCGCAAACGCAATTGCCACGACAGCCAAGCCCCCCGGCCTGGCAAAACTTTTCTCAAAATTTGATGCGCTTTGCAAAAAATATACAAACCGGGTGCATTGTCTTTATCAAGTTCGGGATTTGGCCAGATGGGAACATTACAACTCAAAACAGGACTTGTGCAAACAAGTAAAAACGCTGGCGGAATGTGCGGATAAGGATTTGCCGCGAATCGCCCGGGAATTAAAGCTTATTCGCCTGCAATGGAAGGATATTGGCAGCGTGCCGCACGAAAAGAATGATGAAATATGGAAAGAATTTTGCGAAGAATGTGACAAACTGCAAACCCGTATTACTGGATATTACAACGAGCTGGAAGAAAGCCGAAAATCAATATTTATCGAAAAAATTAAAATTTGTGAAGATGCCGAAAAAATACAATTCTCAACTGATTGGGAAAATGACGCGCGAGTGTTTAAGGATTTGCAAAAACGCTGGCGGGAAATAGGCTTTACCGGTCCGGACCAGGAAAAAGAACTCTACATACGGTTCAGGGCAACTTGTGATGTATTCTTTAACGCGCGAAAAGAATATTATCAACAAGCCAAATCCGAACGGGAAGACGTTGCCAGTGCGAAATATTTGTTATGTAAAGAGGCTGAAACTATTTTTGATTTAAGTTATAGTGAGGCTCACCAGCTTATCCCTGAGTTGTGGAGCCGCTGGAAACTTGCCGGCTCTGCCGGCAAAAACGATCGCGTGCTTTATGAGCGCTTCCGCGGTTATTTTGATACTTATTATGAGAGATTGCGCAAACAGAGAAGTGTAAACCTGGGAGTCAAGAAAAAACTATGTGATGAATTGCAGGCTTTGAAGGAATCTGTAGACTCCGGCGAAAAGCAGTTTCAGGATATAAAGTCAAAATATTTGAAAATAAAAGAGCGTTGGGATTTAATCGGGGCAATGCCGAGAGCAGAGGAACAGCCTGTCCTGGAAAGATATTTCAAATTAAGTAAAAACCTGGATTCGTTTAGTTCGAAACCCAAAAAGAACAACAAGGATATTCTGAAAAGGAGTTTTGTGTTGGAACAAATAGTCAGCAGCGCACTGAATTCTCTGGATTCTAAAAAAATAGAAACCTGGGAAAAATGTCAGTCCGACTGGGGAGCAGTGAACAATGCGGAGAAAAAATATTTCCGCGACAGCTTCGATGTGATAACCGCCGCTTTCAAAAATGATTCCGATGAACATTGTGAACAGTTATTTAATGCTTCTAACGAAAATCTTGAAAAACGTAAAAAGATTTGCGCTAAACTGGAAAATCTCGGTATTAAACCGGAAGGAAAAGCAACAAATGGTGATTTAGCCAAGGAATTGACCTTGGCTATTGCCAACAATTTTGGTTCTGAATCCAAAACCGGAAATCCCAATCCGGCAGTTGAAAAAATAGGTCAGCTGGTCAAGCGCTGGTTGGAAGGTGGAACTGTTCCTTTAAAAGATTTACCGCAACTTTATGAACGTTTTGAACAAGCTATGGAAAATGCAAACAATTTAGAAGAATAACCCCCCCCCATAACAGTCTGCGAAATTCCCCCGTTTCGCAGGCTGTTCCTTTTTCCCCCTCAGAAATATCCCGCAAAGAAAGTTGTGAGTTGAGAATATTCACAAGCGAGACGGTTGACTTTCGCTACGCTCAGTCTCAGCCTCCGCAAAGTGTGCTACATTAAATATTCACCTGAAAAAAAAGGGAAACACGGCTGGGAACAGCCGTGGCGACATTGCGAATATCCGCTTAAAATATCCCCTGCGGAACTCAATATTTAACGTTCAAAATAGTTCTTATTTTAAGAAAAACCGTGCATATCTTTTTTGCTTATTCAAGTACATTCGGAGTTACATTCGGTTCATTCGGAGTTTTCATTCGGAGTTTTTCATTCGGTTTTCATTCGGAGTCATACATCTTTATTTTGATTATTTTGAGTTTAAATTTCAAAAAATATAAAAATTCTACGCCACAATTTTAAACTTTTTGACGGCGAAAAATACGAAATTGCTGCACAAACGCAATGTTAAGCGTCCCGCGTGAGAATATTCACAACCGGGACGGTTATGCTACATTAAATATACACCTGAAAATGATGTAGCCACCCCTGTCTCTAGGGGTGAAAAAAGAGGGAAACACGGCTAGGGACAGCCGTGGCTTGCGAACATCCGCTTAAAATATCCCCTGCAGTTCCCCTGCGGAGCTCAATCCGGCGGATTTTCATTCGGATTTTCATTCGGATTTTCATTCGGAGTTTTCATTCGGAGTCATACATCTTTATTTTGGTTATTTTGAGCTTGATTTTGAATATTTATAAAAATTTTACACCACAATTTTAAACTTTTTGACGGCGAAAAATGCGAAATTGCTGCACGAACGCAATGTTAAGCGTCCAGCGTGAGAATATTCACAACCGGGACGGTTATGCTACATTAAATATACACCTGAAAATGATGTAGCCACCCCTGTCCCCAGGGGTGAAAAAAGAGGGAAACACGGCTAGGGACAGCCGTGGCTTCATCGCGAACATCCGCTTAAAATACCCCGCAATAAACCCATTTCCATTTGCAAATTATTTATCACCCGTTATCGTAAGTCAGGTTAAAGTTCCCCTGCAGGAAATATTATATGAATTTTAAAACTGAACTTTTTTTAGCAAAACGCTATTTGCGCCCCAAACGCAACGCGGTATCGATAATTACCTGTATTTCGGTAATCGGGGTGCTGCTTGGGGTCGCGGTGCTGATTGTAGTTTTGTCCGTCATGACCGGCTTCACCGACTTGATGCGCAAAAAACTCCTTGCCGTCGGAGCACATGTCCAAATCGACAGTCCGTATTACAAATGTATTCAACCGGATAAAGCCGTGGAGATTTTGAAAACGCACAATGCCAGGCCCGCCGCGATTGTCAGTGCTCCGGTCCTGCTTCAATTTGGAAAACAACTCCTGCCGAAGCAGATAATGGGGGTATATCCTGAACAAATTGACAAGCAGATGAATATCAAAAAAATGCTTATAGCCGGGAACTTCGAACTTAAAAAGAATGAAATTGTCATAAGTGAATATATCGCTCGTCAGTTCGGGCTCGGGCTCGGCCGCAAAATACTGCTTCATTCACCCGAAAAACTGCTTAAGTTAGTTGATTTCAAAAAGAATCATCAAATAGCCTTGAAGAAAACGGATGAAGTTTATCTGCCTTCGGAATTCACCGTCGCGGGAATTTACTCTTTGGGCAAAAGAGACTTTGATATGGCGGTAATGTTTATTGGTTTAGACGATGCTGACGATTTATTTCTTTTCGACTGGGGCATGGCCACCACGGTTTACGGCTGGATCGACAATCCTGATGATATCGATAAACTCGCGAAACAATTAAGAAAGGAATTACCGGGCAAACGGGTGCGGACCTGGAAACAGTTGAATGCGGATTTACTCAATGTTCTGATGGTGGAAAAGAATATGATGTTCTTTTTGCTGGTGTTCATAGTCCTGGTCGCGGCCTTTAGTATTAGCAATACCTTGATTACGATGGTTTTCCAGAAAACCCGCGAGATCGGCTTGCTGAAAGCGCTGGGGGCGACTTCCGGCACGGTCATGCGGATTTTTATTTTGCAGGGCATGTTCGTCGGCATTGCGGGCAGCGTACTTGGGACACTGGCTGGAATAATGATAGTTTACTGGCGCAACAATATTTTACATTTCGCCTCCAGGGTTTTTAAAATGGAATTATTTCCCCCCGAATTTTATTATTTCAACGGTTTACCGGCTGAAATAGTCACAGGCGATGTAGTAATTATTGTCGTTGTTACAATTATTTTGTGTACTGTCGGCGGCATAATTCCCGCCTGGCGCGCCGCGAAACTGGACCCGGCAAAAGCTTTGCGTAACGAATAACAAAATGAGCAGGTTAAAAAAAATGACTGACAAAAATGACATATATCTTGACGTGCGACAGGTTTCAAAATCATATTTTATCGGCAAAAAAGAAATCAAAGTCCTGCAAGAAGTCAACTGGCAGGTGAAACGCGGTTCATGGACTGCTCTTCTGGGAGCCTCCGGCAGCGGTAAAACGACCCTGCTGAATCTGCTGGGGACATTGGAAAAACCGGATACCGGCACAATCCTTTGCGAAGGGCTTGACTATCAAACTCTTTCCAGGCGGCAGGCGGCTAAATTCCGCAACAGTTCCATCGGTTTTATTTTTCAATCCTACCAGATGTTGCCGGAATTGACTTTACTTGAAAATGTTTATCTGCCGGGCTTGATCAAGTCAGTTTTACGTCGGGAATACAAATCGCGGGCGGAAGAACTATTATTCAAAGCCGGCCTGGCGGATCGCCTTAAACATCGCCCTGACGAGCTTTCGGGAGGCGAACAGCAGCGCGCGGCAATCGCGCGGGCTTTGATAAATAATCCCTCCCTGATTTTAGCTGACGAACCGACCGGCAACCTTGATTCCAAAACCGGGGCGGGCATTTTAGAACTTTTCCGGCAACTGCATGATGAAAAATCCGGGCGCACGATAATCATGATAACCCATGATGAAAAGATAGCGTCCATGGCTGATTCCATCGCGACCCTGGCGGACGGCAATATCTCAACCTGAATTTGCGTTTTTGCCGGGCCTTTTGTTTCGAGAAAAAATTGCCGCGGCAAATTAAACTTGCTATTTGTGTTCAGGAATGTTAGATTATATGTAATGTGTTAATCTGAGGTAAAATATATGTTTGACAGTATCGCCCCCTGGGTGAAAGACTTTACCGGGCTCGTTCCTGAGACACAACGAAAAATAGTAATTTCGATCAGCGCGATAATTATATTATGGCTTCTGCGTTTTCTCGTAAAACGTATAGTTTCCGAGAAAACTCAAAAGGTCGCGGCGCGTTACCGCTGGCGCAAAACGATTGGTTATACCTATATACTGCTTGTTTTCCTGGTGTTGTTTCGGGTTTGGTTCAATCCCAGCTGGAATATAGTAAATATTCTGGCTCTGGTCGCCGCCGCCGTGATTTTGTCTTTGCAGGATTTGATAAAGAGTATCGCCGGATGGTTTACATTGGTCTGGATGCGTCCTTTTCAGGTTGGAGACCGGATCCAGATCGACAATGGAATTACCGGTGATGTTATTGATATCCGGGTTTTTAAATTTTCCCTGAATGAAGTCGGCAACTGGGTGCACGCGGATCAGAGCACCGGCCGGGTTATGCATGTGCCTAATAGTGTCATTCTGGATAAAACTATCATTAATTTTACTGAAACTTTTCCCTATATCTGGATTGAATTGCCGGTACTGGTAACTTTTGAGAGCAACTGGCAGGAAGCAAAAGGCGCTTTACAGAAAATAGCGGACGCGCATTCCCACAAGGTCAGCAATAAAGCTAAATCAAAAATTAAGGACGCCAGCAAACATTACATGCTTTATTACAAAAAACTCACTCCGATTGTTTATACTTCGCTTGAGTCGTGCGGGGTTTTGCTGACGATGCGTCTGCTGGTCGAACCGCATAAACGGCGCAATTGCGAACATGCTATATGGGAAGATGTTTTAGTGGAGTTCGCCCGGTACAAAGATATAGCCTTTGCTTATCCGACTCAACGTTTTTATGATAATTTGACGGAAGGCGGGAAATAAGCTGCAATTATCCCTTGCACTTAGGTTTTACTCATGTATTTTTGAATAGACCGTAAAAAAACAAAAACGAGGCAGGCATGGCTAAAAGAAAAAATTTTGTCAGTGACGGACTTGTGACTTTGCGCCGCAAGTACCGTGAACAACACTCTGGCGACAGTATCGTCAGCACTGCCAGTGATGATACCTCCTTCAACCTGAAACCTGATATAGACAAAAACCTTTCCATCCGCGAACGCCGGACACAAATATATCATCAGGCCCAAAACGATCTTAATCTTCGCCTGCATGAGCACTTAGCTGTGCTTGAAGCTGAAATTGCTACGCAAAAGCAGAATTTGACTAATTACGAAGCCGCTTCCAAAAAATTTGAACAGCTGCTTAAAAAGTTTGCGGATTTGCCCGGAGCAACGGAGTTTGAGGAAAATCCGGAAGCTTTGACCCGGCTGGAACAATTGCGTATAGAGTTTTTCAGCACAAAAGCCAGTTGCGCGCGAACGACTGCCAAAAGCTCTGTTAATACTGTTCCCGCTGCAAATCCGTCCCGGATTTCATTACTGCCGGAATTAAATTCACTGAATCAATTGCAAATGCTGAAAATGGGTTTATGTTTTGCTTTCCCCCTGATTATCGGCATCATCGCCGGATGCTGTATTATCGCCTGGGTAATTATAATTACGTGGGGAGTATAAAAATGTCGGCGCGGCAAAAAAAGCAAATTAGGAAAAAACAAAGCAAACTGGTTAAACGTTACGTTCATACAAAAGGTTTTTCACAACTTTCCGGGAAAGTGCCTGAAAAGAAAAATGTTCATTTTGTCCGGAACCGGGTTTTGCTGGTTGTTTCAATAAGTATATTCGTCATACCGGGAATATATTTTTGTTTTTATTAACTTCTAAAACAGGAGAATACTATGGGCTTGTTTAATATGTTGAAAAATGAATTTATTGACATCATCGAATGGCCGGAAAGCGACGCGGATATTCTGGTTCATCGTTTTGAGCGTCATGATAACGAAATCAAAATGAACGCGAAACTGATTGTCCGGCCGGGACAGCGCGCGGTTTTTGTTAATGAGGGACAAATCGCTGATGCTTTTGAACCGGGTACCTACACTCTGACGACTCAAAATATTCCAATTTTGACGACCCTCAAAAGCTGGAAATATGGTTTTGATTCGCCTTTCAAAGCGGAAGTTTACTTCATTAAAACCACTGAGCAGTTAGACCGTAAGTGGGGGACTCCCAATCCGGTTATGCTTCGGGACGCGGATTTCGGAATTGTCCGTTTGCGGGCGCGGGGCAATTATTCCTACAAAGTCGGCATTACCGAGGAGATGATCTCTCGTTTTGTCGGAGCTCAAAGTGAGTTCAGCTGCGATACTATTGAGGATCAAATCCGCGTTAAAGTTATTTCCTCTTTTTCAGACTGTATTGGCGAACACAAAATTCCAGCGCTTGACCTCGCCGCCAAATATGACGAAATAAGCGAGTTTATGATTGAAAAACTGAAAGAAAATTTTCAGCGCCTGGGACTTGATCTCTTAAGCTTTACGCTCGAAAACATCTCCTTACCTGAAGAAGTGCAGAAAGCTATGGACCAGCGTGCTTCAATGGGTGCCGTGGGTAATCTCAATAATTTTTCACAATATCAAGCCGCTAACGCTTTGCGTGACGCCGCCAAAAATCAAGGCGGAGCCGGCAATATGATGGGCATGATGATGGGAGCTCAAATGGCCGGAGGCGTGAGTAATACCCTGCACCAGCAGCAGCCCGCGGCCCCGCCGGCAAGCCCGCAAGCTCCACCGCCGGTTCCCGGAGGAAGCAAGTATTTCATCGCGGTTGACGGCGCGCAAACCGGTCCTTTCTCCCGGGATGAGCTGAAACAAAAAATAGTCGCGAAAGAATTTACCGCGGATTCTCTGGTCTGGGCAGAAGGCATGGCCGCATGGGAAAAAGCCTCCGTACGCCCGGATTTAAAAGATTTATTCGGCCCAGCTCCACCGCCGGTTCCCGGAGCATAAAAAAAAACTAATTATTATGATATTTGCCGCCGCGGGCAATGTTGATCGCGCGGTAGATTTGCTCCAGCAGAAACAGTCGCGTCATTTCACGGGTGAGAGTCATTCTGGACATGGAAAACAGGCAGTCGGCGCGCTGCTTCACTGCCGTGGATAAACCAAAAGGGCCGCCTATGATGAAAAGCAGTTTCCGGTCAATGCTGGCTAATTTCCGTGAGAATTTACTCGATGTAAACTCTTTGCCTTCTTCACTTAAGACAAAAATAAAAGCTTTGTCTTTGCCGATGGATTTAAGAATTGCCGCTCCTTCTTTTTCGACATTACTATCGCGAAGTTCGATAATTTCCAGTTTGGCATATGGCGAAATCCACTTTGTGAATTCGTCAATTTTATTTTGTATGCCGCGGTCTTTTATTCTGCCCACAGCAATTATTTTTATTAACATCGTAAATAAGCCTATTCGAAGATTTTCTTTATTGAAAAAATAGTATCCAGAACTTCTTTGGCGCCGCCGTCCTCTTTTAAGATTTTGCCGGTGGTGTCTATTATGTTGAAGGCGTTGGCAGTCATAAAGTTAATAGTCGTCGCGCTATAATTAATTCGGGGATTTTGTACAGTTCCCGCTATATCAACCGGCAAAATTATTCCATTCACATTCAAACGTGATTTTAAATCGAGTACGGGACGCGACCCAAGCCCGAGCCGCCCGGCAAAACTCAAATTTTTGACGACGTTTCCGTTAAAATGAAAATCCCTGATAAAAATTATTCCATCGCGGGTTTTTAAATCCATTTTTCCTTTATTGAAACTAAGAATTTTTATATTATCCCGGAAGTCCAGAACAAAGCGGGATGCTTTTCCTATAGCCTTAAGCGTTTTACCGGGTATCATCTTTTGAATATCAATCATAATTTCGAAAGGCAGCAGGATAATTCTGCCAATCGGAGTATCGCTTAGACGATTAGGTATCTTCACCGCCGTGAAATCGCTTCCGGCAAAGCCGGTCATATTATCCCACAAGGACGCGGGACGCAGTCCCGTCCCCGCCAGATTTATATGTAAATTTTTGAGCGTGCCTTCCATTGCCTGAAGATTATCCGCCAGGAATGTGCGGAATACAGGGCTCAGGTTGAATTTATTACTTTTAAGGTCAAGATTATATTTTATTCCCTTTGCGGTACTCAGAAAATCGCCTTGAAAATTTAATTTGTCTTTGTTGCTGACTATTTGCAGATGTTTTACGGCGATCCTCCGTCCTTCTCCGAGTATTTTACTATTTATACGCGCTGTCAATATTGAATTGTATTTAATTCCGCGCAAATCCATAAGCAGGACGTAAGTTTTTTTGCCGAAATCAAAGCGCCAGGGTTCAGGCGGTTTTGCCGGCGATGCCGCTGCCTTGCCGGACGATGTTTTTTCCGCGGCGGGTATTAACCCGGCATCATTTTTCCGGGCGAAAAGTTGTTTTATTTTATACAGGTCAATAATTTTTGAACTCAATTTAATAAGAACGCTTTTCCCGGAATTATTTGTGGAGCCCTTGATAATCGCGATTTTGCCATTTTTGCCGTTCAAGTCGATGATGAATTCTCTGCAAAGGAATAAGCCGGATTTTAATACTATATCGAATGAACTTTTGCCATCTATTGTTTCAGTTAAGGTGCCGCCGCTCAGGCGCATAATATCAAGATTTGATTTGATTCGCAGATGTTTAAAGTGGTCCAGAATGTTAACTTTCAGACTGCCCCGGATAACTCCGTTTTTAAATTTCCCGGGGGCCAGGATATTCAAAAAATGATGATCCAGATGATTTAAAGCGAGATTAAATTCACCGGCGCCGTTTGACGGCTTTAAGTTTCCGAAGCCGGTAATCCCCAGTATTAGACGCTTGTTCCGCCGTATTCCGCAGACGAAATTCCGTATATTTATTTCGTCAAAATTAATTATTGATGTTGTGAAGCCCAGGTTAAAACGCAAAGCTTCAGCGTTAAATAGTTTATCAGCGCGTAATAATTCAAGTTTGTCAATGCGGAGAGCTGAATCCAGAGTTATGGAGTTCCAGTTATTTTTAATTTTAGCAATAATTTTACCATTCAAATAACCATCCTTCAGAATATCGTCCTCCAGTATTTTTTTGAATTGTTTTACGGATAAATCAGCCACCGTCAAAACCGCTTCAGAATTTTTTCCCAGATTTCTCAGCATGCCGTTGCCGGGTCGAAACGAAAGCTTCAAGACCTTTTTATTTTGTTGAAAAATACTGCAGTTTAAAGTATTCAACTTTATCGTGCCCTTATCCAACTTGACCCTGCCGCTTGAAGCCGCGCTTACTGAAAAAGGGGCGATTTTCCGGGTGATCCGGACAATTTTCTTTATCGTTTCCGGCGGCAAAGGCAAATCTTTAATTCTTTTACTGGAAAAATTTCCCGTTTTTAAAGAAAAATCAGCCGTTTGTCCTTTTAAATCGATATTTCCGGCGGCGGCAAAGTTCAAAATACTTTTTTGTTTGTTTTTGATATTCAGCTGTAATTCAGGTATTGATATAAAAAGTTTTCTGGTCATGGAACCGGACATTTTCTGTTCAAGCTCAAGGTTTTTGAAACGTCTGGAGTCAATTTGAAAATCCAGGTTGCTCACTTTGATATTCGCGCCGAAAAGCACCCTTTGCCGGGCGCCGAAGGCGTAAGCCAGATCACCGTCGAGCCGTCCGCCATACAAAATAAAATTATCATTCGGCGTCTGCAATAATTTCAGCAAATTTAAATTCAACTGGCGCAGCTGCAGAACGATCTGGGGCTTCTGTTTACCGCGGGTTGCTTTTTTATCAAACAAATAGGTAAAAGCGCGATCCGTGCTCAGTAACAAAACTCTTTTGTTTTGTTCCTGTAATTCAACGGTGAAGTATTTGACGCTTAAGGCTTTTTCCGAACGATTGAAACGGAAGTTGTATTTTGAGTCTAAACGCAAATCCGGCAGCGCATATTTTTTACCGGCAATTATGGCGGCGTGTCTGCGTGTCAGTTTCAGTTTTCCGGCTCCGGAGAACCCGGCTTCCGAGTATTCAAAATCACTCAGCCAGTTTACGCCCACTTCTCCGGGATTCACCTGGCGGGTAAACTGGCAGAAAATACTGACTATTTCCGCGGAAAGCGGGGCTATTTTCAATTTTCCCTTTATCTTAAAAGGACTGAAGTTGATGCAGGAACTTATCCGGACGTCGGTTTTCACCACTTTTTTGTCCATCTGGCGCAAGCGGAACTGTTCAATAGTAATGCTTTTTTTATTGCCGCTCGCCTCCAGGTTCAAAGTTAAATTATTGTTGTTTATTTTTATTCCGTTAATTGTTCCGTCGAGTTTATCCAGGTTACTGGCCAGCTTAATTTCATAAGGACGCAGGTAGTCGTCAAACGCGGCGGCCAGGGTGAAATTCCAATTTCCCTGCTTCACGCTAATCCCGCTGCTGCTTTGAATTGACAGGCGGGACTTGAAAGTCAAATCAGCCGCTTTATTATTCCTGAATTCAGGCAGATTAATGTTCAGATCGCGAAATTCCATACGGGCGGGAGCTTTGCCGCCGTCGCCCGTCGTCAAAATAAAAGTGGAATTCGTGATTTGAATATTTTTTAAATCAAGGAGGATTTTTTGCGCTTTCCCGTTTTCACCGGCAATGGGCGGAACCGGCCCGGCAGGAGCGGTTTCAGTCGCGGGCGTAGCGGCGGAAGCTTGTCCGGGCGATTCATAAGTCCATTTGCCGTCAGAATCTTTAGCTATAGTTATTATCGCTTTATCGAGCAGAACGTCCCGGAAAACGAAACGTCCTTTCAGCAAGTCGGAAAGCGAGAAGGAGGCATCAAGCCTGGCGGCTTTTGCCAGAGCTGTTTTCCCGGAGCCAACGGAAATATTTTTCGCCGTCAAACGGGATTTAAATACGGACAAATCCACTTGTCCGGCGTCGATCCGCATGCCAATGGAATTGCTCAGCGCCGGTAAAACGACTCCGCATATAAACGCCGAACTCGTTACTACCCGGAAAACGATCAGGCTGAACAAAATCAAACTTGACAAAGTTATGACGGAAATCTTCAAAAACTTCTTTTTTTTCTTTTTCCTGATAGTCATAAGCCGCTTATCCTCACCTCTATACTTAAGCTCTCTTGGAAAACATATTCTGTAACTCCGCCTGGAAAGCTTTTAAGTCATCTTCAGTTGCTTCGCCTTCGCTTTTCTCCATGCCGAGACGCCCCGTCTGATCGAGCACCCAGTTGCCGGAAGCTCCCGACGGAAATTTCACGCTGCCGTGAGCGACGGCTCCGGGTTTGACTAACTTGCTCAGCTCGACCAGGCATTTACCGTCGCTGTCGCTTGGATCGTCGATTTTTTCAGTGTTTTTTTCCGCTTCCTTCTCTGCTTCTTTCGCGGCTTCTTCTTCAGCCGTTTCTTTCGCGGCTTCTTTTTCCCAATCAATGCTGTCTAAAGTTGACGCCATCAAACGTACATCCAGAAAAGTCATGCGTTTGTTGAATTTTTCTTCAATGAGTTTTTGGATTTCCGACAGGGAAACTCCTTCGCTGATTTTTCCCGCCATAAACTTTTTAATTTCATTTTCCTTAGGCATTAAACTGTTTCCTTTTTTATTTTTTATTGAAAGTAGGTTTTATATATTAAAAATAACACTGATATTGCTTAAATGAAACCCCGAATAATAAATTTTAGCTTAATACATTTGTTAAAAAGCATTTTTAAGGTAAATTAAATGGTTTGACTAAGTTTAACGCAGTCGTGTTTTACTCGGATTTTATTGAAAAACTATAAGGGCTTATGAATTATGCGCAGTGATATTATGAAAAAAGGGTACGAAAGAGCGCCGCACCGCTCTTTGATGATGGCAACAGGAATTAAAGCCGAAGACATCGGGAAACCGTTCATCGGGGTTTGCAACTCGTACACGAATATTGTGCCGGGACATGCCCATTTGAAAGAAGTCGGCGAAATTATCTGCGAAGAAATCCGCAAAGCCGGAGCTGTGCCTTACGAGTTTAATACGATTGCCATCTGCGACGGTATCGCCATGGGGCATGAGGGCATGAAATATTCACTCCCGAGCCGCGAACTTATCGCGGACTGTGTGGAATCAATGGGCAAAGCTCATCCTTTTGACGCGATGATCTGCATTCCTAATTGCGATAAAATTATTCCGGGCATGCTCATGGCTTCGATGCGTCTGGATATCCCGACTATATTTGCTTCCGGCGGCCCAATGGCGGCCGGTAAAAGTGCGAAAGGCGTCGTTGACCTGGTAAGCGTTTTTGAAGGCGTTGCCGAACACAGAATCGGTAAAATCACTGACGAAGAATTAAAAGACCTGGAATGCTCCTCGTGTCCAAGTGTGGGGTCATGTTCAGGAATGTTCACCGCGAACAGCATGAATTGTCTTTGTGAAGCTCTCGGAATCGCTTTGCCCGGCAACGGCACAATCCTGGCTACCTGGCCTGAGCGCAGGGAATTATGGCTTGCCGCCGCCCGCCGTATTGTGGAAATGGCTTTATCCGGCGGCCCGACCGCGAAACAGCTTGCCACTGCCGACGCTTTCCATAACGCTTTGGCGCTGGACATGGCAATGGGCGGAAGCACTAATACCGTACTGCATACCCTGGCGGTAGCCAACGAAGCCGGAATCGCGCTTGATTTGAAATTATTAGATGAAATCAGCGCTAAGACTCCGAACATCTCTAAAGTTTCCCCGTCCAGCCGCTATCACCTGGAAGACGTTCATAAAGCCGGTGGAATTATGGCTATTCTCAAGGAAATAAACAAACGCCCGGGCTTAGTTAAAACCGACGCCTTGACCGTTTCCGGCAAAACCATGGGCGAACAGCTCGCCGAAGCCGGCGATCCGGATGGAATTGTCATCCGCAGACTGGATAATCCTTACAGCGAAAAAGGCGGTTTGGCTATTTTGTTCGGTAATTTAGCGGCAAAAGGCGGTGTTGTAAAAACCGCCGGCGTCGCGCCTGAAATGCTGGTTCACCGCGGCCCGGCGGTAATTTTTGAAAGCCAGGAAGAAGCTTGTGAAGGCATTCTCGACGGCTTGGTCAAGGCCGGCGATGTAGTGGTAATTCGTTATGAAGGGCCCAAAGGCGGCCCCGGCATGCAGGAAATGCTTGCTCCAACCAGTTACATTGCGGGACGCGGTTTAGGCGAAAAAGTCGCTTTGATTACCGACGGCCGGTTCAGCGGCGGAACTCACGGAGCCTGCATCGGGCATGTCAGCCCGGAAGCGGCCGCCGGTGGAGTTATCGGCCTGGTCGAGCCCGGGGACATGATCAGCATTGACATCCCGAAGCGCAGTATACGGCTTGAGGTTTCAGACGAAATCCTTGCAGAACGCAAAAAAAATTGGAAAGCCCGTGAAGCAAAGATAAAAACCGGTTGGCTGGCGCGTTACGCGATGGTCGCGACAAGTGCCGACACCGGTGCGGTCTTAAGGGTCCCGACTCAATAAAAACAGAAAAACAAGTAATCAGATTCTATTCTTCGCTATCTACGTCGAACAATGCGTTGGCGTAAAATTGCGGGTTGAATTCCTGCATGTCTTCGGGGCCTTCGCCTAAGCCGACAAAAAGTACCGGGAATCCGAACTCCTGCTGCAGGGCCACCGCCATGCCGCCTTTGCCGGTGCCGTCTAATTTGGTCAGGACCAAGCCCGTAACATCAGCGGCCTTCGAAAATTCGCGGGCCTGGTTGATGGCGTTCGAACCCTGGCTGGAATCAATGGTTAAGCATACTTCGTGCGGCGCCCCGGGATAAATTTTATTTATTGTGCGGCAAATTTTGGATAACTCAGCCATCAGGCCCTTACTGGTGTGCTGGCGTCCCGCGGTGTCTATCAATAAAATGTCCGCGTTTCGCGCCTGCGCTGATTTTACCGCGTCAAAAGCCACACTCGAAGGATCCGCGCCGTGAATTGCTGAAACAACATGCGTTCCGCTGCGTTCCCCCCATAGTTTGAGTTGTTCCACCGCCGCCGCCCGGAAAGTGTCACAGGCCGCCAGCATCACTTTTTTGCCTTCTTTTTTCCAGAGTGACGCCAATTTTCCAATACTGGTGGTTTTGCCGCTGCCGTTGACCCCGACAAATAAAATCACCGTCAGTTGTCCTTCCGGCGCGTAATGTATTTCGCGCTGATTTCTGCTCAGAATCCGGCAGACATCCGCCGCGCTGATTTTGTCTATATCCGCGGAAGTCGCGATTTTACCCTGTTCATAACGCTCCCGGATGTCCGCGACAATGCTTAAACTCGCCGCGACCCCGAAGTCAGAGGAAATCAGTAAATTCTCCAGGTCGTCGAACTGTTCATCCGTCCACCGTTTGTCCTCGGTAAATACACTGGAAATTCCGCGTGTTACCGAGGTTGTAGTTTTCAGCAGGCCCTTTTTAAACCGGGAAAAAAGTGATTTCATAGTTTGTCAACCGCTTCCCGCGCCGGACGGTCTAAAGAATCTTTGATGCCGTTAAGTACACCGTTAATGAAATTACCGGCTTTCCGGCCGCTGTAATCCCTGGCTATTTCGACTGCCTCGTTAATGCTCACAACCGGCGGAACATCCGGCGCGAAAAGCATTTCATAAGTCGCCACACGCAAAATGTTGCGGTCAACTAAAGCCATTCTATTCAAGTCCCACTTTTTTGCTTTTTCGTTAATCAGCACATCAATATCGGCGATTTTTGCAAAAATACCTGTAAGTAATTCCCGCGCGTATTCGCTGCCCTTGCGGGCAAAACGATTTTTCTTCAGTTCATGTACACAAGCAACTTGTTCAAAAAAACCTTCCCAGGCGTCCGGTAAATTTATTTCTTCTGAAAAACTATGTTGAAACAGAAACTGCATTGCCAGTTCCCGTCCCAGGCGTTTCGCGTGTATGCGTACTGTTTTTTTATCAGCATTTGCCGTCATTTATACTCAACTTCCCTGAATTTAAGCCAAAAGGCCTGTTTGTTTATTTTATATTTTTTACTAAATTCGCCATTTCGATTGCCGCCAAAGCCGCGTCCGCGCCCTTGTTGCCCGCTTTAGTGCCGCTGCGTTCGATGGCCTGCTCAATAGTGTTGGCGGTAACCAGGCCGTAACCAACCGGAACTCCTGATTTCATACTCAACTGCGCCAGTGCCTTGGACACTTCCGAATTGATGTAGCCGGCATGCGGAGTCGCGCCCTGAATGACCACCCCTAAAGCTACAACCGCATCAAAACGGCCGGTATCTATCAATTTTTTTATCGCGAAAGGCAGTTCGTACGCTCCGGGTACCCAGGCGACTTCGACATCCGTGGCTTTGCCTCCATGCCTGACGACAGCGTCAATGGCTCCGCCCAGAAGCTTACTGACGAAAAACTCATTAAAACGCGCGCAAACCATTCCAATTTTGAGGCCGCCGGCCTCTAAGGAACCTTCGAAAACTTTTTTGACGTCTTTATTCATAATCATAACTCCTTTTTAATGAAATCCGGTTAATAATTTAATACCGTAAAAAATATTTTCAATACTAAAACATGTGCTCCATTCTTTCTTTTTTAGTTTTTAAATAGTACTCATTATGTTCCTGCGGCTCAACAATCAGCGGGACACGTTCCGCGATCTTCAACTTATATCCGGAAAAACTGACCAGTTTACGCGGATTATTCGTCAACAGGCGGACAGATTTTATCCCGAGGTCAATGAGCATTTGGACGCCGATGCCGTACTCCCGCAAATCTGACGCGAAACCGAGTTTTTCATTGGCCTCGACAGTATCATAGCCTTCATCCTGCAATTTATAGGCATGAATCTTGTTGAACAAACCAATGCCGCGCCCTTCCTGACGCATGTAAATAATCACTCCTGAACCATTTTCAACTATTTGCCGCATCGCGCTGTGGAGTTGAGCGCCGCAGTCGCAGCGCATACTGCCGAAAACATCCCCGGTCAAACATTCACTGTGAACCCTGACCAGGACATTTTCTTTATCTTTAACATCTCCGTAAATCAAGGCAAGATGTTCAAGTTTATCAACCCGGGACTTGTAGGCTATAATCTTAAAATCGCCAAATACGGTAGGAAGTTTCGCCGTCTGCCCGCGAGTAATAAGTATTTCGCTGCGGCGGCGATAGGCAATCAGATTGGCGACGGAACACCATTTCAAACTGTGCTGTTTGCGGAACTTATCCAATTCAGGAATTCGTGCCATTGTCCCGTCGCCATTCATTATTTCACAAATTACTCCAGCCGGCGCAAAACCAGCCATTCGCGCCAGATCAACCGCCGCCTCCGTGTGTCCGCTGCGGCGCAGGACACCGCCGGCGCGGGCCACCAATGGAAACAGATGACCCGGAGAAACAAAATCTTCGCCTTTTGAATCCGGATCTATCAGGGCCGCCACCGTTTTGGCACGATCAAAGGCCGAAATACCGGTGCTTATACCCTCGATAACATCAACGCTTTGCGTAAAAGCCGTCCCGAAAGTATCCTTGCCGGAAGCCAGATTGGTCAAATTTAAACGCGAAGTGATCTCTTCACTCAACGGAACACAGATCAAGCCTTTGCCGTGTGTCGCCATGAAGTTAATTATTTCCGGTGTCGCTTTCGCCGCCGCGACAATCAAGTCGCCTTCATTCTCGCGGTTTTCATCGTCAGTAACTAAAACCATTTCGCCGCGCTGTATCGCGGCAATAATTTCTTCCACAGAATCAAATTGTATTGACATCGTTTTCACCTCATTTCAAAAAAAATAAAAAAAAACCCTGAAAATGCTTATTTTCAGGGCAAATATATAATCAAATAACACTCAACGCGTCATTTGAAACCTTCTCTCGTCCAGACTTTACTGTCGGTCATGGAATTTCACCATGTCAATCCTCACAAAAAAAGGATTCGCGGACTTTACCGCCGGTGGGGAATTTCACCCCGCCCCGAAGATTTACTATTTGTATTAAACAATTATGTTTTCAGTCTCACTGCAGAAAATATGCGCTTTCGGCAGGAAGAACGGTAATTCAATCGCGTCACCAACTTTAAAGCGGCGTTGTGCTTCAACCCGCGCGATAAATGAATGTACGCCGGTATTTACATAAAGATAAGTTTCAGAACCCATTGGTTCGATAACTTCGATTTCAGCTTTCACTTTCGGGAATTGGTCATCACCGGCTTTGGCCCAGCAGATGTCCTCGGGACGAATGCCGAAAGTAACTTTGCTGTTGATGAAAGGTGTTAATCTCTCCTTCCATTCGTCAAGCACTTTAATTTCAAAAGTTTCTTCCCGGAAGTGCAAATCGTCTCCATTTTCCACAATAACACCGTGGAAAAGGTTCATTGGAGGAGTTCCGATGAAGCCGGCGACAAATAAATTGACCGGACTGTTATAAAGGGTGATAGGATCAGCGACTTGTTGAATAATACCATCTTTCATCACACAAATACGGTCCCCCATAGTCATCGCTTCAGTCTGGTCGTGGGTAACATAAATCATGGTGGTTTCGAGCTGAGTATGCAGTTTGCTGATTTCAGCACGCATTTGAACGCGCATTTTTGCGTCAAGGTTCGAAAGGGGCTCGTCAAACAGGAATGCTTCAGGTTTACGGACAATCGCGCGGCCTACCGCGACCCGCTGACGCTGCCCGCCGGAAAGTTGTTTCGGGCGGCGTTCAAGAAATTGTTCAATTCCCAGGATCTCGGCCGCGTCCATAACCCGTTTCCGGATATCAGTTTTTTTGAATTTACGTAATTTCAAGCCGAAAGCCATGTTGTCGTAAACGCTCATATGGGGATACAAAGCGTAATTCTGGAATACCATCGCGATATCCCGGTCTTTCGGGGGAACGTCATTTACCACACGATCGCCAATAGTAACATTGCCTTCTGTGATTTCCTCCAAACCGGCAATCATTCGTAAAGTTGTAGATTTTCCACAGCCGGACGGCCCTACCAGAACCATAAATTCACGATCGTGTATCATAAGGTCAATGTTCTTCACGGCCTTCACATTACCCGGATAAATTTTTGCTAAATTTTTTAAAATTACTTCTGCCATTGTGTCCATTCTCCTAAAAAGACTGATTTTTTTACTTTAAACAACGTTCCGGAATTTTATGCGCGAAATCCCGGAGCATTTACTATACTTCCTAAAATCGCGAATGTCTAATGAAGTTAGGTATTTTTTTTCAGGAGAGATAATGAAATGGAATTCAGCATTTAAACTTGATAAACCATTTAGACCATTTATATTCAGAAATAATATAATATAATTTATGCGAAAAAACAAATGAGAGATCCTGTACAAACTGTCGGCAACATAATTGATAAAACAACCGTTTCCATAATAAGTTCTGTTGACGAAGCTGGTTTTCCCAATACAAAAGCAATGCTGCCGCCGAGAAAAAGGGAGGGAATAAAGCATCTGTACTTTACAAGCAACACATCTTCCATGCGGGTAAAACAATATACTGATAATGCAAAGGCATGTGTGTATTTTTATGACAAAAGGTTTTTTAGAGGAGTCATGCTCAAAGGAACAATGTCCGTATTACAGGATGAAAAAACAAAAGAAATGATATGGAAAGATGGAGATGAAATGTACTATCCGAATGGTGTGGCCGACCCGGATTATTGCGTGCTTAGATTTACGGCCCAAAACGGCAGATATTATAGCAACTTCAAATCTAAAGACTTTGAAGTTAAATAAATTCAAAAAAACATGAGGTAATTGCCTCGACTATCCATCAGCCTGTCATCTTGGGAGAGTCTTTTTTTATGAGGAACAGAGAAAAGCATTTATTATACTACAATCTGGTATCGGCGCTTGGCGAAGCGCGGGACTGCGCTCTCTGCGAACTCGAATCCAACTACATGCATCATTATTTTGAAACCCTGCTCTATGAAAACGTAAATGACCCCGTTTTGCGCGACAAGCTCGCCAAATCCGGTGGTTTCTGTCATCGTCATGCCCATCTGCTGCTGTCTTTCAACGACGCGCTCGGGATGGCCATTCTTTACCGGGATCAAATAAGCATCCTGTGCCGGTACCTTAAAAAGATTAAAAATATCAGCCCTAAAAGCCTGCATGAAAAAATACAGAATCAAAGTTCCGGCAACTGTCCCGCCTGTACTTCGGAAGAGCAGAACCGTAATAATAAAATAGAAACCTTTCTGGAATGGATTGATGATGATGAATTAAAGCGGCAATTCGAATCCGGTGTCGGCTTCTGCAAAGAGCATTTATTCGCCGTGATCAAGCAGGCGAAAAAACCGAAAACATGCAGCTATATCATTGAGGCGCATTTTGAGAAATATTCCCGGCTGCTTTTCGAACTGGATGAATTTATTCGTAAAAACGATTACAAATTTGTAAAAGAAGAATTCGGCAAAGAAGGCAATTCATGGCTCCGGGCCATTAAAATGCTGGTTGGCGGCAAGGATAATTTTTAAGTTCCGTCCGGGGTCTGCCTCGAATGACGCTAAGATAAGTGCTTGATATTAACTTTTAGATGAGAGCCCCGAAGATAAAGAAATCATTTTTATTTATACGCTAATTCTTTATCTATTTTTTGTGCTTTCCCCAAAAGTTTACTAAAAAGTTCCGGCTTGAAATTCATGCTTTTATTCAGAAAGCGGATGACTTGTTCACAAGTGCTGTAATTCATTATAAAACCTTTTACATGTCCATCAGAAAACAATATATTGATGTAGCCTTTGTGATTGCCTGGTTTGTCAAAACCCAAGGGAGTATCGGCGTTGCCGAATTCATTAAAACCACCCAGGTAAATGTATGAGGAATTAGCTTCTTTTAATTCGCCGCGGCCTTCCGGGATATCAGAGCTGGGGCATTTATATCTCAAGTTTTGCAGTTCAAATTTGAGCGAAAAACGAACGATCAAACATTGAAAAACAACCATTAACATGCTATATTTCAATAGCTTATAGTAAATTG
>VAOY01007944.1_pt1 | contig 23589 bp, 15 predicted proteins | sample 3393881 | NCBI WGS metagenome assembly VAOY01 (sample SAMN08290430, study PRJNA428436) | hydrothermal vent metagenome | isolation source: Deep-sea hydrothermal vent chimney | place: Indian Ocean: Southwest Indian Ridge
CCAATTAAGGACGGAGCTACCTAGGACAGTCATACGTTGCACCCGCTGTTTCGGTTTCAATCCTCTCCGCCCAATTAAGGACGGAGCTACTACAGATGATTGTTATGATTATTGGTGGAGTGATGGTTTCAATCCTCTCCGCCCAATTAAGGACGGAGCTACTTCCAGCCGTTGTTTGTCCTTGAAACGTTAATGTGTTTCAATCCTCTCCGCCCAATTAAGGACGGAGCTACTTAATATCGTTTGGTTATGCCATTGATGACGGATGGTTTCAATCCTCTCCGCCCAATTAAGGACGGAGCTACATTGATCAAAAGGGCTATGGGATATGAATTCAATGTTTCAATCCTCTCCGCCCAATTAAGGACGGAGCTACTTCAGCGCCCCCACGACCATAACTGATTTTTATAGTTTCAATCCTCTCCGCCCAATTAAGGACGGAGCTACTTCTCGAGTATTAATATTTTACCCAGCTAATATTGTTTCAATCCTCTCCGCCCAATTAAGGACGGAGCTACCAAAAGCAAATTGAACGTGAAGAGCGTCAACAGGTTTCAATCCTCTCCGCCCAATTAAGGACGGAGCTACCCCGATGGTACCCGCCGTTACCGTCAAGTATATATTGTTTCAATCCTCTCCGCCCAATTAAGGACGGAGCTACCCGGGCGAACTTAAAAACAAACAACAATTCAGGGTTTCAATCCTCTCCGCCCAATTAAGGACGGAGCTACGGCGGTGACCGGCAGGTCGTTGCCAGTGGCGGTGTTTCAATCCTCTCCGCCCAATTAAGGACGGAGCTACCCAAATCGATTTCAGACGCCTTACGAGTTTAAGGTTTCAATCCTCTCCGCCCAATTAAGGACGGAGCTACCGTAATTCCCGGAGGCGAACATCCCTGGCAGAACGTTTCAATCCTCTCCGCCCAATTAAGGACGGAGCTACTCCATCACTGTATATTCAACAATGATGGATATTTACTATTCAAATTCGCAGATGCCCCGTCCAACATGGAACATTTGATTAACGAATTGTCAAAAAACAAATCTAAATCTAACAATATATTCATTTGTAAGGATTCGCCGACTTGTGGGAGAATATACTTCTGCTTGTAGTTGGCGAAATTAAAGTACCAATGGTTTTTCATAATCAATGCTTCTTCCTTTGCCATGTTCTTCAACAAAATCTTTTGGGTCACCATGTAAATGATAAATTCTTAAACCATCCTTTTCTTCATTAATTAATTCTAACAAACTGTGCCTGAATTTTTCATAATTGACTTTACTAACATTGCATTCAAAAACACTTTTTTGAACGCGCTGCCCATAAGCTTTACACAATTTAGCTATTTTTCGGAGGCGTTTTTCACCAACTTTCGTTTTAGTATTCATGTCATAGGTTACTAATAAATACATTTTAATTGAAATAAAAAGGTATGTATTGTTTTATATCACCCCTTAAGTAACGGGCTAAAATTCTCGCTTGAACATGGGGAATTAACCCGAGAGAAACTTGTTGATCCAAAACAGGATGTTTTCGTTTGACTGATTTTCTTTCTTGATAAGCAATAATCACTTTTTTTCGCGGTTTATCTTTGATTTGTACAGCTCCTCCGGGACGGATATCAAAATCTTTGGAAGAAATCTGTTTCCGATTAATGAGGGTTAAAACCAATCTATCAACAAAAATAGGGCGTAATTCTTCCATTAGATCCAAACCGAGTGCCGGTTTCCCGGGACGAATTTCATGTAAATAGCCAAATTGGGGGTCCATACCAATGCCTTCAAGTGCAGAAACACAATCATTAAGCAATATTGTATAAAAAAACGATAGCATTGCGTTTACCGGATCTCTGGGCGGTCGACGAGTTCTTTTTTCAAATTTAAAAAAATCCTTTTCCTGTTTTATTAAATGATCAAAAGCTGAAAAGTACTCCCGCGCCGCATTCCCTTCTATTCCCCTTAATATTTCTATATCCATAACTGGTTGAGTACGGTCAGGATCCAAACGCTTTATTGCGTGAGCCAATTTCTTTGAAACCACTGTTAACTGTTCTTTATCACTTACATCAGTTTCATTTCGGATGGCTCTTTGAATGACTTCTCTCGAGTTACGAATTTTCCCGGCAATGATGTCCCTTGCAATTTTAAACTTAATTATCGGATCAATCATTGCCTCAAATTGCGCCTTGCGAAGTAAAACATTTCCATTTGTCGGACCCACCAACCTCCCCTTGAATCTTCCTATACTATCATGCCATATAATAGGTCGATTTTCTTCAGAAAATTTCTGTATTATCCCCGGACTAATGAGGATATTACCATAGCAGACAATACCGTTTAAATGCAAAAAAGGAATTTCCATTTGTTTTTCGCCATCGATGTGTACTTCGACTGAATCGCCATCCCGTTTGACATAGGTTCCCGGAGTAGTCAAATATAATGTATTCATCAATTGCTGCATTTAAGTATCTCCTTCGATAAAATAAAGTTGTTTACTCCTCGCAGCATTGCCAGCCAGTTCCGGCATACAGGAATCAATCAATGAGCATTTCGGACACCGTTTATCATTCACAGCTTCCGGCATGGTTTGATTTCTTAACATTGTTTTCACATTTGTAATGGTCTGATTAGTTAAGCCTCTTAATTCGTTAATAAACTCAATTTCCTGACGTCGCTGTGATTTTTTAAAAAACAAGGCACCTTTTTTTACTTCAGTACCCATCATTTCTTCCAGGCACAATGCCTGTCCGCATAATTGAACATGAGCTGCTGTTTTAAATAAAGTTTTCATTCGTTTACCGGATTTGTATTCTACCGGATAAGGAATGCCACCGGGGAATTCTACTACATCTGAAATTCCCCGAATTCCCAGTTTTTCCGACCAGAGTGGCAAACTTCTTTCTACCTTCATCCCACGCTCAAAAGCGGATTTACTTTCATGGACTTTTTCATGATAGAGATTTCCTTTGATGGTATATTGGTTTTCCTCATACGTCTGTTCCAAGTGGATCAATGCACACTGCCTGGGACAATAGGCATAATGTTCAAGCATGGAAAGCCAAATATCCATCATATACCAAACTTTACACAAGTACCGTTAGTGTAATTCCATCCGGCAAATCAGATTTATCCGGAACAGTCACCGTGTAATCGGTAAAATCTCTAGACGCTTCCACATCATCTTTCTTTTGAGCTGTTACCCGATCCAACAATGTATGAGCGGGTGCATTCCCCAGCGGATCGTCGTGCGTAAAAATCACCAGTCCGCGCAATGCCATCATTCCACGCGATGCCGAACGGTCATGATCCCACATGTTGATTATCGCTTTCCAGAATAGATCCAAATCTTCTTCAGATAATTCAGTCTGTTCACCGAGTTTAGGATTGATAAAGCCGTAACCCTTGTAAAGACCGTAAGGAAGCAGGGCTTTTCTGCCCATTTCAGTTTGTTTGCCACTTCCTTTTCCATCATCACCAATCACAACTTTGGCATCTTCCGGTTTAGTAATTGCAACACGAGTAATTGAAATATCCATTGGAATTACACGGTCGATAGAACGCGAAAATGATAATTGGATTGGACCTCGAACCTGACCACAATTCACACCGGTTGTCATTACTGCACCAAACATTCGTACATCAAAGAAATTTTGACACATCCATGCACGAGTTTTATCCACATCATCTCTCGGTTGTTTTGTGCCTTTTGATTCGATATCCAAATCTTTATAAGCTCTTTGATGTAGATCGTTTAGAGCAAATCCTTTATTTTGAACATAGATCTTATAAGGGGATTTATCATCCTTCACAAGATCAATGTAATTACGCACTTTTCGCTTGATGCAAACATCGGTAACGATGCCCTGCATAGTTTCCGGATCGACTCGTGGAAGGTTTCCCGCATCCGGGTCACCATTAGGGTTGCCGTCTTTAACATCGAATAAAAAGACGAAATCGTGACGTTTTTTTGGATCTGTATAAATACTCATTATCATTTCTCCTCTTTTTCTGTTTTTTGAAATCGTTCCTGTTTCTGGTGATAGTAACCAAGTGCAAACAGTCCCTGTTCTTCAAGGGAAAGCACCTTTGGGAACTCGTGAAGATCACTTACCACTTCCTGCAGTTTCTTTTCAAGGTTAGTGTAGTAGCCGGGTTTTCCCTTGCGAAGTTTTGCCAAATGATGGCGGCTTCCTGATAAAAGTGTGGAAAAGACCGTTGCGGGTGCTGTGGATGCCGTGCCGTAGTACCGATCAACGATTGTGGCGTTTGTTGAACCCAACGCACCAGCTTGGATTTCTTCCAGCACCGCCATAAGTCTACCGCAAAGATAGGCAGGTTTCTGACTTTTTGTGTCTAATTGAACCATATTAATCTCCTTGTGTTTGCTGTTTGTTAAAAAATAAAGTTTAATAAGCGATGCTCGCGGATGGGTAATTGGCTTCTTTTCGGCTTTCGCTCTGTTGATTGCCCGATACAGCAAATCTTCCGGCAAGCGTGCCCCTTTCAATGCTGTATTTAGTAATTTGGTGTATGTGTTTGGCGGTAAGTCTTTTCGTGCATCAAATACGGTGGAAGAAGCCAGCGAAAAAATACCGTGGGGATGATCCTGATATTTGATATAGCAGTTCGTAAAATACTGTACCAAGTTTCCCTTTGCTTTTGGAATAGTCGTTTCTAACCAGTCCCGTAGTGTAGCGCGTGCTTCGGTTGCTGAAAGTGCGGCAGCGTAGAATTTGTCATCATGATTATCAATTGCCACTTTCTTCCCGGAAAATGCGGATTTGAACATGAGTTTCACCTCTTCGGGATCGTCACTTTTCCCAAAATCCATTTCACCAAAGAATTCGTCAGGTTTTTGTAACGCCTTTACCGGAGAAAACTCTCCCCCTTTGCTCCAAAATACATATACCTGTTTGCCAACGGTCAGATGAGAATCTTCATCGGAAAGAAGGTGATTAATTGTAAAAGTGAACTTTTCAGCGCAATCGGTGCAGACCGGTCCAACTTTGGAATTATGTAGGCCATAGGACTCAAAAGCATTCGTGTTTGCTGAAATCAAGGCAGTAGCCTTGCTATTTGGGATTCCTTTTATTTTTGTAGGTAACCGATCTACTGCTGGATTTTTTTCACATAGATGGCATATAATATCTTCACTTTTTGTTGCTGATGATTTATTCCGTGATGCCCAAAACTTTTTAATTTCTTCACCGTTGAATGGATATTTTCTGTTTATACGAAATGATATCCTGTTGTTTGAATCAAAGTTGGCATTTCGAAAAATTTCTTTGTAATCGGCAGTTTTATAGAATGATAGAACAGCTGCGATTAATTTGCTTGAAGTCTCTCTATCACATTTTTCTAATAACGCCTTAAACTCTTGATGTCGTTTCGCAACTTTCTTCTCTTCTAAAGTTCTTTTTTCTTTGGTTTCCTCTTCCTTTGGTGGTTTCCGGACACCAAAAACAAACTCACCATTTCCGACAAGCAGTTTTGCTGCTTTTTGATTTGCTTGTGTCGGTGTATTCAATAATATTCCTGTATCTCTTGCTCCTGCACCGCCATCAAGTATTGCTGTCTCAATAAATTTTCCGTTTTCATCCAAATCAAAAATATATTTTATTGGAACAGATTCATAACCTGCCGGTGGCATATCCAGTTTTTGGGAATGCTCAATCAGTTTCTGTAAAATCATAATTCAACCTCTGTTTTTGGTTCTGGCATTGGTGGAATATCCAACACACCATTGTCTAATTTTGCATCAAAGAATATTGGAATCCTTCTGCCTGATTTTCCTTTTTCATATTGAATATCCAGCAACATCCTACCCAAATCATCATTGAGTGCTTGCGGTTTTTCAGAGCCATCAGGTAAACCAAACCGCACGGGAAACTCCCTGTTTCCAAAATAGGGATGATGAAAATACTTGCCCTTCTCTATTCGCCGTCGGAATTGGTCACGAAACTTTGCGGGATCTTCATTGATACCATTTTTGACTTTCACATCAGCAATAATGATATATGCCACATCTCGCAACGCGAGTGTATGGCGTTGTGTTCTATCCTCCTCCGCAAAATAATGTCCGCCCCTTGTGGCAGCACTCTGTTTGCTCATCTTGCTTTTTAATTCATTCCGTAGAATCGAATAGAACTTAATTGGATTGAGTATTTCAATCTTCTGTACTTGCCAAACAAATTGCGGCTTCCAGAAAATAGCTTCTAATATTCCGCGCGCTGCTGATGACGTCATCACTGAATAACTCACCCGTTCGGCTTTCATTTCCGGTCTAGTGAAACAAGCAAAATCGCCCCACACTTTGAGTTTCAATGGCTGGTAACTCATTTTCTCTCCTTATGTAACAAAGTTGGTTAAGTTGAATTCTTTTAGCAATCCAAGATGTTTATCATACTTTCCCGTCCAAAGAAACAAATCAGAAAAAACTGGCTGAACAAACTTTTGGTTTTTCTCAAACTCCCATCTTGGCAAACTAACCATAAATGGTTGCAAATCTCTAATCGTTTGCCGTGCGGTTTGTGGTGCATGTTCCAGTTTATCAAGCAGTTTCCGAATTTCCTTCTTTCCCGGTTCATAATTAACAATAACAGAAACTGAATCATCATCTATCATTTTGAAATCTCTTGCGACATATTCAAATTTCAATTTATTACGGTTTTTCTCAATACCTTTTGGATCAAGTTGAATGTTTTGATACCGTTTCGAGAAATATTTTGGAAATGTTTCTGGATTGTTTAGGTCAAGTTTAATGTCTGGATTATTTAAAAGTTGTGATGCACTATGCAGTGCTGAACCATATTCACCTTTTGGAAAATGTCCATTCAATGGATTAAAAATGACAACTTCTCCTTTTTCCAGTTTTCCTTCCCGATTGCATCGTCCCGCCGCTTGTACGATTCGATCCAACGGTCCAATTGCACGCAAAACTTTGTCAAAATCTACATCCACACCTGCTTCAACTACTTGTGTAGAGATGAGTTTACAATGTTCTTTGTTTTTAAGTTTCTCTCGAATTTCATCCAGAATGTTTCTTCGATGAATCCCACACATCGCAGAAGATAAATGATAAGCAGATTCATTATTAAGTATCTTCCAAAGTTCATGTGCATCTTTTTTTGTATTTACAACGGTCATTACTCTTTCGGTGGATTCCATTTCTTCTGCAACTCTTTCCCATTCCCATTTTTCGCTTGAATAATTCCGATAATGAACTCTTTCTAATTTGTGAAATAATTTCTTCGGATTCGGAGCGAGTTCAATGGGTTTCTTTTTTTCATTTTTCAAGAATTCATCCAATGCTGGCTGTGTCGCGGTGCAAAAAACCACCGACACATTAAAATAAGACACTAAATCTTTCAACACACTCATAATCGTTTGAAGTAAGTGTATCGGTAGTGTTTGCACTTCATCTAAAATAATTACGCTATTCATAACATTGTGTAGTTTTCGGCATTTTGAAGTTGAACGAGCCAGCAGACTTTCAAACAATTGAACCGTTGTTGTTACAATAACGGGTGCATCCCAATTTTCCGAAGCCAGACGATTCCATTTATTGTTTTCTTCATAGTCTTCAGAATCTTTGGCATGTATTCCTGTGTGGTGTTCAAGTATGGTATCTGCCGGAAAAATCTTTTTGAATTCACCAGCCGTTTGCTCTATAATGCTCGTGAAGGGGATGGCATAGATGATATGGCTTTGTTTATTTGTCTGAGAGTGTTGTAAGGCGAAACCAAGCGAAGAAAGTGTTTTCCCACCGCCAGTTGGAACTGTTAGTCGGAAAAACCCTGTCTCATTTTTCGATTTATCGATACAAGATTGATAAACATCATTTCGTAATTGATTTAGTTCACCTATTTTCCCTACAGTAATAGTTTTATGGTAATCCTGAAATATTTTCCAGTGTGTTTTTGTTAATGTTGATGTTTTTCTTATATGTTGATTTTCGGGATTAAAATGATTTTCTGTATCTAAATAATCGGCATCCACAAGAGCAGAAAAAATCAATCGAATAGCTACATCTTTTTGAATCGATAATTTGTTTTCTATCTTACTTAAATCTCGGTTATACAGTTTGAATTGATGCAAAAATTCCAAAGCATCTTGGGAAACATCCTGGATTTTGCCAGAATCCAGAATCCCTTTCCACCAAGAATGAAAGGATGCATTATTTTTCAACCCTCCATGATGGGCAGCGATTATTTTGCACAAAAATTCCGAATTTGTCACCTTCATCGCAAACCCAACACCCAATCCTTTATGATCTACAAGATCAGTGGATTCGTTTTTTAATTTTTCCTGAAAATCAGGATGAATCTTCCCTAGATCATGTAGAATACCCGCTAAATAAGCTAAATCGGATAATGGATTATTTTGTAAAAATGCATTGGCTCGATCGGCTGTAGATACAAGATGACTATAAAGATCATGACGTCTGCCAACATCATTTTTAGAATGTGCTAAATACATAAAATATTTTTTGTATTAAACCGATACATTGTATTCATAAAAACTCCTTAAAGATTAAAAAATACACTAAAAACTCATGATGATTTTAGATTAGCGTGTATATTTTATCAAGAGATTTAACCCAGTCTTGCTGGTACCATCCCAGCTTCTTGTTGGATAAAAATGAGGGCTTGTTTATAAAAAATGGACTTGGGTTATACCAATAACCACCGTTTTTGAAATTTACATTATTTCTTTTACAAGTAAAAATTCCCTCGCTACTCCACCGTGACCGATTTTGCTAAGTTTCTTGGCATGTCCACATCGCATCCCCTAATCACTGCAAGATTATATGCTAAAAGCTGTAAAGGTATTGATGCTAAAATCGGGAATACCCTGGGATGGCATAGAGGGATTTGAATGATATGCTCTGATAATTTTGTTAAATCTTTGGATTTTTTATCTGTGACAATAATTATCCGAGCATTTCGTGCGTGGACTTCCTGGATATTGGATAATACTTTATCATACGTCAGATCGTGTGGTGCAATAAATACAACGGGCATGTTATCATCAATCAGGGCAATGGGACCGTGCTTCATTTCCGCTGCAGGGTAACCCTCCGCATGGATATACGATATTTCTTTTAACTTTAAAGCTCCCTCTAACGCCACAGGAAAATTCAAACCCCGGCCTAAATAAAGAAAATTATCAACGTCACTAAATTGCATAGCAATTTTTTCTATCATTTCTGTATTATTGAAAATGGCCTCAACGTTATTACCCATATCGTTCAGCGCTTTTGCGAGTTTAATCCCTTGTAGTTTTTTCAATCCTTTTTTTCGCCCCAAGAGTAATGCAAGCATCGATAATACTGTTACTTGAGCCGTGAATGCTTTGGTAGATGCAACCCCGATTTCGGGACCGGCATGAGTATATACACCGCAATCAGTATTTCTCGCAATTGAACTTCCGACCACATTACAGATACCAACCGTCAAAGCACCATTTTCTTTTGCTTTTTTAATGGCAGCTAATGTATCTGCCGTTTCTCCTGATTGACTAATGGCAATGACAACCGTTTCATTATCAATAATTGTATGTCGGTATCTAAATTCCGATGCATACTCCACATGAACAGGTATATTCGCAAATTCTTCTAATAAATATTTCCCGATTAACCCTGCGTGCCAAGATGTACCACAAGCAGTGATGTATAAACGATTGGCGTTTTCGATTCTGGGCATAAAATCTGACAATCCACCTAAAAATGCTGTTCCATCTGCTACCTGAAGGCGACCACGCATTGTATCTGTTATGGTATTTTTTTGCTCATAGATTTCTTTGAGCATAAAATGAGGGAAGTTACCCTTTTCAATTGCTTCAAGATCATGTTCAATGGTTGTAATTTTTTTACTCACTATTTGTTGATCATAAATTTTAGAAATCGTATATCCCTTATTATACAAAACAGCCATCTCCCCCTCATCAAGATAAACAACACTGCGAGTATGTTCAACAATCGGTGATGAATCACTGGCTATAAAATATTCACCATCCCCAATGCCCAGAACTAATGGACTACCGAGACATGCAGCTACCATGACATCTGGCTCATCTTTGCAAATGGCCACAATTCCAAAGGTTCCAACGACGTCCTGCAAAGCAGCCTGAACAGCATCGTTAAATGCAAGACCGTCTTGATAATATATTTTAGAAATTAGTTGGACTAATACTTCTGAATCCGTTTCACTCTGAAATGGTATACCGTCTTTTTCCAACACTTTCTTGATTGAATTGTAATTTTCAATAATTCCATTATGAATCAATGCAATATTTCCAGTGTGATCAACGTGTGGATGCGCATTCGTATCATTGGGTTCACCATGAGTCGCCCAGCGAGTATGGGCAATACCAACCGTCCCGGATAAAACATGATCATCTACTTGGTTTTCTAAAACGCTTACTTTTCCAGCGCGCTTTAGAACGTATAAATCTTCACCAAGGACTGCCACTCCAGCAGAATCATAGCCCCTGTATTCAAGTCGTTTCAACCCATTGATCAGAATGGGAACCGCATCTTTTTTCCCGTAATATCCTATTATACCACACATAATAATTAACCCTTTTAATCAGATTGATTCTCTTAAATATATATCTAAAATGTAATTATTTAAAACGTAAACATTTTATTCCATTTTTCCCTGCCTACGCCGAGGCTTCGGCAGGCAGGCATCCCACATCTCACATTTTCCATCTTCCATCATTAACCTCATTCCCACTCAATTGTTCCGGGTGGTTTTGATGTTACATCGTATACAACTCTGTTAATCCCTTTTACGGAATTCACAATCCGATTTGATATTAATGATAATACATCAGCTGGCATTCGATACCAATCTGCTGTCATCCCATCACTGCTAGTTACAGCTCGAAGTCCCAGCAGGTTTTCATATGTACGCTGATCACCCATAACACCGACAGTCTTAACCGGAATCAATACAGAAAACGCTTGCCATATTTCGTCGTATATCCCAGCCTCATGTAGGCAGTTTATATATATATGGTCTGCTTCCTGTAGAACCTTAATTCGTTCTTCAGTTATTTCACCAATAATTCTGACAGCCAATCCCGGTCCGGGGAAAGGATGGCGATTGATTAATTTCCCCGGTAAACCAAGTTCTATCCCGACTTTGCGGACTTCGTCTTTAAATAATTCCCTTAATGGTTCCACTAGTTCAAATTCCAAATCCTCCGGGAGCCCGCCAACGTTATGATGACTTTTTATCACGTGTGCCGAATTACTATTACTTACGCCACTTTCTATAACATCAGGATATAATGTACCTTGCGCAAGGTAATCAATTTCGCCAAATCTTTTGGAAAATTTTTCGAAGGAACGAATAAACTGTTCGCCGATAATTTTCCTTTTTTGTTCAGGTTCTGAAATTCCACTTAATTTTTTTAGAAATATTTCCGAATCATCAACCGAATGAATATTGACACCCAACCCTTCTTTCAGCGCGGTGACACAATCTGCTGCTTCATTCTTACGTAAAAGACCGTGATCAATTAAAACTGAATCACACTTGTCACCAATGGCTTTATGTAGTAAAGCGGCTACAACCGATGAATCCACACCACCGCTGACACCGCAAATTACATGACTATTCCCAACTTGTTCCTGGATTTTCTGAACCTGGTTTTTGATGAAATTACCCGGAGTCCAGTTTGATTCACATTTAGAAATTTTAAACAGAAAGTTGTTAATAATTTTTCCACCAAAAGTTGTCTGATCAACTTCAGGGTGGAATTGGGTGGCATAACGAGTTCCATCGGGTGAGCACATTGCTGCGATAACTTCATTAGATGATTCTGCCAACACAATCCAATCATCAGGAACCCTTGTAACTTTATCCATATGGCTCATCCACACTTGGGAGTCGTCTTCAATCTGGTTCAACAATGTATTCGGATTTTTTAGATGAATGTTTGCAAAACCATACTCACCTTTTGTTCCTGGCTCTACGCTGCCGTTATAGTGTTTCGCAAGCAAATGTAAACCATAACATATACCCAAAATTGGAATATCCACATCAAATAAGTTTGGATCAAAATCCGGTGCATCGTCAGAAAATACGCTAGATGGCCCTCCTGATAAAATCAACGCTTTTGGTTTTTTTGAAGTAATATCAGCAACTCGTGTATTAGACGGTAAGATTATAGAAAAAACATTTTGTTCACGGATTTTGCGAGCGATCAGTTGAGTATATTGCGATCCAAAATCAAGGATGACCACACCTCCATGATGGATTTCACTCATGAAAAATCCCATCCCTTTAATTCATCTAAAAATTCGTGATTTGTTAAACGATAATGAATAGGTGTTATACTTACAAACCCTTCTGATATTGCTTTTTGATCGTTATCTATTTCTAAATCGGGATTAATCAATTTGCCTGTCATCCAATAATACGTATTCCCCCTTGGATCTTCTCTCTTTGCAAAACTGTCTTTAAAAACTGCATTCCCCTGTTGAGTGATTTTATAACCTTTAAATTCACTTTCTGGGATCGCTGGTACATTCACATTTAAAAGCGTTTTTTTTGATAGGCCGTTTTCAAATACTTTTGATACAACCGCTTTCGCGACTGATTGTGCACCTGAAAAATCTCTATCATCAAATGAATTCAGACTGATAGCTATGGATGGAATATCCAGCATGGTTCCTTCTGTTGCTGCAGAAACAGTTCCTGAATAAATAATGTTATTCCCAGTATTTGAGCCATGATTGATTCCTGAAACAACCACATCCGGTTTTTCCATCAAGAGAGCTTGAATAGCAATTTTGACACAATCAGCAGGTGTTCCGTTGACAGCATATCCATGAAAACCATTTGATCTTTTCACAACTTGTACACGTAAGGGATCACTTACCGTAATAGCATGCCCAACCGCAGATTGTTCACGATTGGGTGCTACGACGGTTACATCCCCTATTTCTGACATCGCTTTCCATAATGCTTTAATTCCAGAAGCATATATACCATCATCATTTGTTACTAGAATTTTGGGTTGCGTCATGTTAACATTCTAATCAAGTTAGATAATGTATTTTTTATTTCTTCCCGAGGAACAATATGATCCACGAATCCTTTTTCTAATAAAAATTCTGCTCGTTGGAACCCCTCCGGTAGATCCTGTCCGATAGTTTGTTTAATCACTCGTGGGCCAGCAAAACCAATCAATGCTCCCGGTTCTGCTAAAATAATATCTCCGAGCATCCCATAACTGGCTGTCACTCCGCCCGTAGTCGGGTCTGTAAGTACCGGGATATATAATCCGCCATCTTCAGAAAAACGTGCAAGACGTGAACTGGTTTTGGCTAATTGCATTAATGACAATGCTCCTTCCTGCATACGGGCACCACCAGAAGAGCATACAATAATCAAAGCGAATTTGTGGTCACGGGCATGATCAATCGCGCGGGACACTTTTTCCCCGACAACTGAACCCATACTTCCACCGATAAAACCAAAATTCATAATTGCTAAAACCACACCTTGCCCATTGATAGAACCTGTATAACTATTTATTGCATCTTTTTGCAGCGTTTTTTCCTGTGCTGTTTTAATTTGATCTGTATACTTCTTTTTTGCTCGGAATTTTAGCGGGTCGGCAGATTCCAGATTAGGAAATAATTCAATGGCTGAACCTGAATCCAGTAAAATATCTAAATATAATTTTGAGTCCACTCGAAAATGAAAACCGCAATGACGGCAGACAGAATGGTTTTTTTCTAATTCAGGACGATATAGTATTTCTTTACATGATGGACACTTATCCCATAAACCGTCCGGGATAGTCTTCTTTTTGGTTTCCTTGATTTTATCGTCTTTTCGCTTAAACCATGCCATATATTTCTACTCTTCTATACATAATGAGCGCATTTTCTCCGTCGGAATAATAACTCTGGCGTAAATCAATATCCTCAAAGTCAAAATCGCTATATAATTTTATTGCCTGTAAATTGGATTCCCGCACTTCTAAAAATACATCCGTTTCACTACCCAATTCATCCAAAGTATATTTTAGAAGTTTTTTCCCAAAACCTCTGCACTGGCAGTGTATATCAATTGCAATATTTAATATTTGAGCTTCATTTTGGACTTTTTGGATCATGATATATCCAATAAGGTTTTTTTTTTCGATTACATAAACAAATTTTCCTGACAGTTGTTTCAGTTCATAAGAAATTTGTTCTTTCGTCCAGGGTTCTCTGAAAACCCGGTTTTCTATTGAAACAATACTGTCCAGATCATCAATCCTGGCTCGTCTGATCATATTATTTTTTAATCTCGAATTGAGCGATGTAATTAGGGACCAATTTAAATGGATCAGTCTTTACCCATTGGTCGTAATGATCACGGGCTAATTTTACTATGTGTTTTGCAGATGCCGATACAATTTGACCATCAAAAAACTTTTCACAATTAATTTGAAAAATGTTCTGTTGATTCAGATCCTTTTTCAAGTCCTCCGAACTGGTAATGGTTGCTTTGGAGATAGGTGATTTTTCTGCGTTAAACTTCTGATGATATATCAAATCTCTATGAGAAAATAATAGCACATGAAAGTCACGATCACTGTCACAACCTTGGGCAATTGCCTGCAGAGTCGGTACAGGAATTATCGGTAGATCATGACTATAAGCCAAACCTTTACTGTAACTTAAACCAATACGCAAACCGGTGAAGGATCCAGGGCCGATTGAAACTGCAATTCCATCCAGGTCAGATAAATTTATATTATGTTCATCAACGATTGATTGATATAATGATGGTAGCGTTTTGGCGTGTTGACGGGGTGTATTCCCTTCATTTAATGCAACAATATCATCTCCAAGCATGAGGGCAACACCGCAAACATCAGTCGCTGTTTCAACCGCTAGTAAATTCAAAACCCAATTCCTTCTATCGTCAGTTCTCTTTTATCTTCGGCGTCTTTGACCCTCTCAAAATGCAACTTAATGCATTTATCAGGTAAAATATTTGCAATATTTTCAGACCATTCAATGATTGTAATACCTTCAACTGGGTCCAAATAATTTTCACCGCCAATATTCATGAATTCAATTTCATTTTTAAGCCGATAGCAATCAATATGATATAACATCAAATCAGCACCTTCGTACTCACTAACCAGCTTAAATGTAGGTGAGCCTACATTGCTCTGCACACCTAACCCCTTCGCAAAACCCTGAGTAAAAGTTGTCTTTCCTGTTCCCAAATCTCCTGTCATCGCAATCACTGTTCCCGCAGGTAAAAGTGATGCTAATTTTTGTGCAAATGATAGTGTGGAGTTAACACTATTTAAATCTACGTTAATGATTGACATGGGTAAATTTTATGATTTACTGCGCAAGGTAACGACAGGAACCATCATTTCTTCCAATGAAATACCACCGTGCTGAAAGCTGCCTTTCAACCGGTTTTCATATCGATGCTGTTGGTTTGGATAGAGAAAGAAAATATCTTCTTTTGCAATCAAATAAGTCGTTTGATGCATAAGTTCAATCAACCGATAATCAGACGGGCGACGAATGATCAAAGCATGTTTTTCGTTGGTATTTAAATTGCGCCCGATCTTATAACGCACCCCAGTAGACGAATCTTTATCCGCACCAACTAATACACCCCTGTTTACTTTTGCACTCCCATGATCGCTGGTCATAATAACGGTAAATCCATCTTTGCTTAAATCGCGTAGTAATGCGAAAAGCCACGAATGCTCAAACCAAATCCTGATGGCTGATCGATATCCGGATTCATCCGGAACCATTTCCTTTAATACATCTGACTCGGCCCGATAATGAGCCAGCATATCAACAAAATTAACAACAATTCCAAGTACGTCCACATTTTTGAATTCAGAGAAATGCGATTGGAATTTTTTACCAGATTCTGCTGTATTTATTTTTTCATAACGCAGCGTTTTGTTTTTGAATCCATATTTATTCAAAGCCGTTCTCATCATTTTTTCTTCGTGTTGATTAAGCGTTTTCGCAGAACAAAGCATATCGTTAAGCTGATCTGGAAATTTCTTTACAAATTCATCGGGAAACAATCCGGAAAATATAGCATTTCTGCTAAAGGGTGTTGCAGTAGGTAGAAGTGAAAAATGATAATCAATTTTGATATCGTAATAAGGGTTAAGAAACTCCTGAATGGCCATGAATTGATCATACCGAAGAGCATCTATCACTAGTAAGCATGTTTTTGTATCCTGTTTGATTTCCGGTTTGATAAAACGGGCAAAAACGTCATTTGACAGCGCCGGGCGATTTTCGCTAAATAACCAATCTTTATAATTTGATTCTATGAATTTAACAAATTCATTGTTGGCTGAATGAATTTGTTCTGCAAGGATATCGTTTAAGCTGATATCCGGATGTTCATCAAACTCTAATTGCCATTTCACCAACCGTGTATAAATATTCCACCAATCATTAGCATTCAATTCTTCCTGAAGTTGAAACTGAATTTTTTGGAATTCCTGTAAATAACCACTGGTGGCGTGTTCTTCCCGGATTTTTGATTCTTCCAGAACCTGTTTGCACGCCATGAAGATTTGAGTTGGGTTAACGGGTTTTATGAAGAACTGAATCACTTTTTCGGATATTGCTTCATCCATGAGATCTTCTTCTTCACTTTTGGTGATGAAGATAATTGGCAATGCGGGTTTTATATCCTTGATTTCCCGTAGAGTTCTCATGCCATCCATTCCAGGCATGAATTGATCCAATAAAACCAGATCGAATGATTCCTGACCGACTAAAGTAATGGCGTCAGAGCCATTGGTCGTTGTTGTCAGTTGATACCCTTTATCCTCTAAAAAGAGAATATGGGGCTTTAGATGGTCGATTTCATCATCGACCCAAAGGATTTTTCCGCGATTTCCAGTCATAATAGACGGTAAAATTACTGACTATTAATGATGTCTGAAATGGTTTATAATTGAGACGGGAGTTGCCAATAAAATAAATTATCCAGTTAACAAATAATTGAAATTTTAACTTATTTATTTAAGCAAAATCAATTTTCTGGTAGATGAGTAATTATCCGTTTTTAAAAGATAAAAGTATATTCCAGGACTTACTAATTTTCCATATTGGTTTTTGCTGTCCCAAATAATACTATAGAAACCTGCGGTTTGAGTTTTATTTACCAAATGGATGACTTCCCGACCAAGTATATTATAGATAACGAGATGAACACCCGTTTTGTCAGGGAGGTCATAACGGATAGTAGTTACGGGATTAAATGGATTGGGGTAATTCTGGTGTAATGCATATTTTTTCGGAATAGGCACAAAAGTATTGAATTTATAATTTTCTGTAACTCTATATTTTATACTACCATCTCTGTTACGAATATCAGCCTTCCAGACTAAGTTTGATTCAATGTCCTTTAGTTTAATAAAAATCAAAGATAATAGGTTGTCGTTTGTTGAACGAATATCCTCATTCAGATCGGCCATATTTATGGTTATTTTGCCCTCCTCTGTACTTACATTACTTAACATGAGCCAGAACTCATCTAAAAGTGAAATAGCATTGTAAAAAATAATATCTGTTGTATCATATTGAATTGTCAACTCCAAAGCTCCAACGTTAATAAGATCAGATACATTCAAATGAACATTAAAATTAGGATTTTCATTGTTAGTAGAAGGATAGCTAATGTCTAATTTTACTTCTTTATTGGAAGTTTCGGATGATTTATACATTAAATTTCCACCGTAATCAAATCCGGCACTCCAGTTCCACATTTGTACAAACATCATCAAATCCTCAAAATCAAATTTATTGTCAGGAAATATTTGTACATAAGGTGGTATCCCCTCTGCCGGACCAATTTCATCATGGGAATCAAGAGTATCTGAAAACCATATTTGCTGAAAAGTTACCAAATCCTCAAAATCAATTAAATCGGATTCATTATAATCACCAAGGAATTCAATGGGTAATGAATATGAAATACTATCACCCGTGCTATCAGGATCATCGTTTCCATTTCCATCAAAAGGATTTCCATAAATATCAACGATACCTGGAGTAATCTTAATATCAAGTGTATCTCCAGTAAACCATCCACTTTGCGAAAATACAGTTAATACATAATTGAATGCATCAAAGTCTATTGTCAAATCTTCATAAATTCCATGACGGGAAGAAAATAAAAGCCCTTCCATAATAGAACCAAAATTGATTTCTTTATTAAACGTGAATGTTATTGGTTCATACCAACTTTTTGCCAATTTTGCTTCAGTAATAGTAGGTAAAAATTGATTATCTAATTGCAATTTTATTGTATCACCAACTCCATATTGCCAGCCATCGTTCAATGCAAAAGCAACATTTACTTCGCCAACATAATTAAATAAATCATTTAATGAATTCCATTTGAGTGTATCTAAATACGTTGTTGAATCCAAAACAGTCAACATTCCTGCATTATCCCACGAATATCCATTATCCTTAGAATATGAGATAGACAACGAATAATGATCGTTGGTCGTATCCATTATTGCATATGGAAAATCAATTATTCTGGAATATTCGTCCAATTCCTGACTTGGACTGATGGAAAGGCTCCCCACAAAATTATCTATATTCAAAGGATCACTAATAAATATCGTTGTATCAAATGAATCAAATGCTTCTACTTTCAGATAAACATCATATACTTCATTTTCACCGAAATCTTCCCAACTAAGCCAGGTGAACTCCAATGTATCTATTATTGCGGTGGTATTACTATCTGATATACCCGTAAGTTTTGGAATAATCCAATTAATATTGTCAGTTGAGAAATAGAATCCATATACAATAGAATCGTTTTCAACATCTTCAACTAAAAACTGCAATTGGATATTTCCGTGCACTTCCTGTGACAGATCATTTAACAATGTCATTTCAGGTGGACTATTCACAGCAAGTGCCATGATTGTATCTGATGGTACACTCATATTTCCAACACTATCCACAGCTATGACATAATAATAATATATTATGTCTCTGTAGACATCTGTATCGACAAAGATTGTATCTGGAGAAAAAACCTCAGCGATAATAGAATCGTCTGGTATACCAATGCCTCTGTGGATTAAATATTTCTCTAAATCAGGTTCATTATTACTTGCCCATTTAATTGTAATCTGTTTAGGAGCCGTATTGGACGAAACACTCGTTGGTAGCATTGGTGGGATTGTGTCAATACCCATACCAATAAGTGCTACTTTTTTTACCTGGTCTTCCAAATCAACATCATCATTGTAAATGAAGAGGGTATCAATTATTCCCTTTGGACGTTTTGGTTTTAGTGTTATCGTAAATGTTATGCTATCTACAGAGCTCAAGTTCGCCATGGTGTCGCTTATGGCAAATTGGTCGCTAAAAAAGTTCATATCTGATATATTCAACGGTTGATTTCCCCTACTCCAAATAGTAAACGCCAACGTCTTTATGGAATCAACCTGAATACTCCCAAAATCCAGATTATCATCTGATAGCAGTATATGACGCAGATGGGGAATTGCGCTGACAACAGTAGATGATTTTCCTTTGTTATTTAGAGTATCTACCGGTGTTAAGTAATAAAAATATTCTACGTCACGGATCGCATCATAATCCGTAAATGTTGTGTCCGGATAATAAACCTCCGCTATGACTGAATCTGAAATTGATTCTATACCACGATGAACTAAATATTTACTAATGTCCTTATCTGTACTGCTTATCCAGTTCAAAGTAATAGCTTTCGACAATGGAACTGCATTAAAATCATCCGGTGAGTGGGGACCAATTGTATCGATCCCAGTTGCAGAAAGATAGATAAACTTTAATTGATCTTCTTCATCAAGATCATTATTGTTAATTGCTATCGTATCGTGTACTGTTTTAATACGTGTTGCATGAAAACTAATTTCCAACAACATAGAATCATTTGATGATAATACAAATGAACTATCTGACAATGTAAAAGAGGGATTGTTGTTTTTAATATTAAACACTGATAATGGAAAGTTTCCGTAATTATAAATGGATATAATTTCAGTGCTCACTGAATCAATTTGAACCTGTCCTATATCTATTGATGTTTTAGATAAACCAATATTTTTTGAATATTTTTTATCTGTCACAAAAAGTTGAGAGGCAGACAGCTTACCTGTCCCGAAATATCCATCCCCTGAACTATAAACAGGATCAGCCAAATATATATTGGGGATTGAATCAGTACCATTGTTGAATTGACTCCTGACAAGAAAAAGCATGGAATCCCCAACTGTAAAACCAGACAATCCATAGGTTTCATCTCTCTCCCATGCAGTGATCTGCAATTGAGTCATACCGCCTGATAAGGGCGAAATCGGAGGTATATCCCCTGTTATCTGGATATCGCCAAATACGGTACCATTATAACCATTACCTGTAAGGTCTTTGATAATTGATATTTCATCATTCTCAATGCGCCAATATCCAATCAAGTTGTTTGAATTTGTGGAAATAATTGAATTCATATTATCTTGTATTTGACTTTCGCTACGTTCAATATTCCACAACCTTACTTCATCAATGCTACCAGAAAAAGAGTATTGACTTCTATCAAAAGAATCTATTCCAATATATAAATGGTCTTCTGAATAAGTCGGATGTCCCGATTGATTAATTGTTTTATCTAAGATGCCGTTAACGAATAATTTTATTTCAGAATTATTCCACGAAATAGCAACATGTGTCCATTGATCAATTTGAGCTGTCTGATTACTTGTTCCATGAACACCTCCAGAATTCATCTGATATCCAAGGACACCATTACTTTGAATACAAGCTGCAAAAGCGTTTTCATCGTCCATGGAATAGGAAAAAAACCAATGGTCACTATTTAACATTGATGGATTAACCCATGCTTCCATCGTCCCTGAAGTTGAGTTAAACATTAGCTCGGGTACGCCACAATCAATAAAATCATGATCTCCGTCGACAACCATCGCTCCTGGTTTATCTTTCAAAAGCTCATCTTTTACGACGCCAACACCCACACAGAAATCATTATCAAAAACACCCACCTCATCTCCTATTTCAAGACGCGAACCGTTAAATGTCGCAAGGCTATCAATAATAATATGATAGGGTAAACCCGTCGGGGAAACAGGTTGGAAAAATCCATCATATCCAATACCTTGGGCATAAACATAATGGTTTAATCCGTTACTAGCATTATCCGAAGTGATCTTGAAATTAGCCACATTCAATCCCTTGGATGACGGATGAAATGTAACTGGGAATTTCATCATTGCCCCTGAGTTTATAAACAAGGGTAAAAAATCAACATTAAAGTCGGATGTAGACGAAACGATTGAATTAATGGACAATGGTATATTACCATCGTTTTGTATAACAAACTCTAACATCAGAGAATCCCCGATTACTGTCGGTTCAAATTTTAAATGTGGCGATGAAAGCCTTAATTGACTTTGAAGTAACGGCAAACCCAGTCCTTCGAGGTTAATTTTGAGTGGAGAATTCAAAGGATCGTTATAGGTAATAATCATTGATTCTGAGTAATACATAGATTCGGTAGGCTGGAAGAAAACTTGTAAAATATCTGTAGAACCCGGAGGAATTGAAAAAGTTGTCTGATTTGTAAAAAATATGTTTGAGCTAAACTGTATGTCACTAATATTTAATATCGCATTTCCCTCGTTCGAAATTACCATTTCCTGGGAAATGCTATTATGAATGAATGTCGTTTCAAAAACTAACTTATCACTCGATGTTTTTATCGAAGAGAAAAAACCAGTTAAACCGGATAAGTTCACTACTGTCAAAGGCTGATAACCAAATAATCCATTTCCGATATCATAATTCGAAATTAAATCAACTTCTCTATTTTCATTATACCTATAACCCCAGAATTTGTAAGAAATTGAATCACCTACTGAAAAACCGGGTAAATTAAAACTTTCATCTTTCTGCCAGGCAACAATCTGAATGTTATCTGAAAGTCCTTTAACACCAACACCAACACATAAGGAATTAGTAAAAACACCAATTTCCTCTCCATAATTTAATTCCAGGTGATCCACCAAAATGGAATCAACGATGATTGTATAAGGGAGTCCTGTAGGCTGAACCATTTTAAAATATCCATCGTAACCTACACCGGAAAGATCAATCCAATTCTGGCTTACATTTGGAGCATTATGAGAAAAATACATGCTTGTTGAAAATAATCCTTTTCCGTTTGGGAAAAATTTTACCGGTACAGAAATCAATCCACCTGGTTCGAGAGTAAAATAATTCAAATCAACACTAAAATGATTGTCATTTGAATATATATCCGAAACACTCAATGTATCATTACCGGTATTTTGTACAACCCAGCCAACCGTAATTGTATCTCCAGTAGCAATTTCTCCCATATTAATTGTATTGGAATATCCGGTCATTTCGGGCTGCAATGTTTGTGTAGCGATACCCGTTAATCCGACACGTTGAGGGGAATTATCAGGATTATTATATAATATCGATAGTTCGTCTGTAAAAGACCCTATGCTATATGGTGAAAAATGTATCTGTATAGATATACTTTCTTCAGGAACAATGATCTTTTCATTATCAAATTCTGTAGAAAATGCAGAATGATTTGAAATAATATCATGAATAACCAGGTTTCGAGTACCTTTATTCGTGATCAATAAACTTTCTGTTCCAGTTTCATTAATTGGAACTGCTCCAAAAGACACGTTTGTCGAATTTATTTCAAAAATTGGAACATCATCAAATTCCATTTCTAAATCAATTGTTGAAAAACTACCATAACCAAAAGTCCCGTCCCCGACAATAAAATTTGGATTAGGTTCAAATACCTCCCGTTTACCAAAATAATGGGATAACAATGCGATTCGTATTGAATTTCCTATTGTAAACCCAGGCAAATCATAATCAGTATCACTCTCCCACGCGACGATGTTTAGCTTTTGGCCATATAAATAAGTTTGAGAAACAGGAGCAAGTCCCACACAAAGAGTATCATCAAAAATCCCCAGTGTATCCCCAAATGAAAATTCATAACCTATAAATGATACGGAATCAATTACTATATTATAGGGTAAACCGGTAGGTTGTACCTGAATAAAATGCAGAGGTTTAATTTCCAGCGGTGTCGCACTCACGTCCCCTGTTTTATTACTTTCATTGCCGGTATTATTTACTGCAGATATACGGTAATAATAAGTGGTTCCATTTGTAAGACCGGTATGGGTGTAGGTTTCAATACCTGCGGGAATTGTTGTAAGCAAAGTGGTCGGATTTGGGCTGGACCCGCCATAAACCTTGTATGATGCCAAGTCACTTTCGCTGTTGGCAGTCCAGGTCAGGGTGACTTGTTCGTTGCCGGGGGTAGCGGCGAGGTTGGTGGGTGGTGAAATGGGTGCATTTACGTCTGGAGATGTAAGGAATGGGCTGAATATCACTTCCCCTAACTCAAAGTTTTCATAGTAATCATAAATCATCTCATTTATCTCGAATACATCTGTAGTTCCCCACCAGTTATTTTCAGCAGAAATA
>VAOY01013791.1_pt1 | contig 23539 bp, 25 predicted proteins | sample 3393881 | NCBI WGS metagenome assembly VAOY01 (sample SAMN08290430, study PRJNA428436) | hydrothermal vent metagenome | isolation source: Deep-sea hydrothermal vent chimney | place: Indian Ocean: Southwest Indian Ridge
AAAAGGCACTACCATCACGGTCACTAATTTCAGTGAACCAGTTGTTTTGATCTAAATTAGCCATCTTGCTTATACACTTTTGGTTAATGGTAAAAAAGGGGTGCAATTCTGCCAGTGCTTGGCCAATTGCTCAATCAAATTTTAATCAGTATAGCGAAAATTTTTCTTCACCTTGTAGTTGGCACCTTTTTAATCGTGATAAAGGTTGTGTCGTTTTATCGAGATAAACAATTAATAATTATTTAAAACAATAAACTACAGGCATTACAAAAATAAACCATTATCCAAATAGTAAGACTAATTAAAATTTAATATTAATGCCAAGAGCCACATTAATATCATCAGCCTTATCAGCATCGAAATAACGTTTTCGAATTTCTACATAAGCGTGTTTTTGCGATGCAAATCGATAGTCGTTACCAATGACAAGGGCGCGTTGCTTCGCTCCTTTTATGTCATTAGCGCCATAAGCATACTCTAGACTGCCATAGATTCGATGCTGGTCAAATAAACGATAACGAGCGCCAAGTGCGTAGTGCCGAGATTCTGCGGTTTTAGATTTTTGTAAGTCTTTGAGTGAGTGTGTTGCGCCATAAATAGAAACTTGCAAATTTGAGCTTGCTTGCCATTTAGCAGAAGCGATGTGGGTATGATACTTGGCTTGTTCGTAATAGCTGGCTTGATAACCAGCTTCAAGCTCGATATTTTTGAGACCTGTGTAATGAATACCTAGTCCAACCCCGTAATCTAGCTTAGTATCTTTGACCCTCAATCGCTGACTACCAATTCTCAATTGCGGTCTATTTTCCAGCGTGCGGCTGAAGTTGTATTGACCTGAAAGGCGAAACTCATCAAAGCGAGTGTGATATTGCATGGTATGAGAAGGGCGCTTGGTGTTTAACTCGTCTTTTGTTAAATGAACCGATGCGCCCACACGGTGGCTACGGTCAAAATTGTCGTAGTTTTTTACAATCGCATTTTGTTGCCCATACTGTAGTTTCCCCCATTGGGTGGGTACACCTAAATAGGCTTGCCGAGTTTTAAAAAAGGGCGTGTCATCAGTATTAGCATTGGTTCCCAATTCATAACGACCGTAGATCTTACTTTGGGCAACAGGGTAATTAAATTTAACTCCTGCTTTACTGGCATTATCTTTTAATTGCCACTGTCGAGAAGAACGGTTTGACCGTTCATGTGTTTTTTCTTGCTTATTGCTATAAGTCGCGGCAATTTTTAAATTAGCGTAAGGTGAAATATCAAGCTCATTTATTAAGTCTTTTAATTGTATGTCACTGCTGCTGACTTGTGCACTTGTGAGTAGTAGGGTTACAGGGAAAATAGTGTATGAGTATCGCATCTTTTGTCTCTTATTAAATAAATAAGAGACATAGTAAAAAACCTATCCTGACAAGATACTTAGAGGCGTTGTAAGGTGAGTGTCAGGTTATTAATTGGCTGTGGTTGCGCTATCGTGGTGAGGATCAATAAACCAAACATCAGGTGTTTTTTGGCATAAATTGATAGTGCGCTGCTGTTGTATCGCTTGGCGCTTAAATTGTAATTTAACAATGCGGCACTGCGCTAAGCCAAAAATGTGGTGAATAGGTAATACATAGCCATCGCGGGTTAGATCGTTATCATATGTTACTTTTAGCTCATACGGACGGCTGTTTAGAAAATCTCGCTTTTTGATTGTATTTTCAAAATCGGCATATTTTGCATAGCCGATGAGCTGGTTATCTCGCTCAATTAATGCCCATTCTTCATTAAGCTCTAAGGCTAGCACTTTCACTAATTCATTCTTGGCAATTTGACCGATTGGTGCTGAATCAGGCGATGGCGCCTGAAAAAGAGATGTTTTATTTTTGCTAATCACCGGTATATCAAGAAACATGAGTTCAAAATTGGTTTTTATACTTTCTTGACCAACACGTTGTAGCTGAAAGGCTTGTAAAGTGGTGTCGTCGATGGTTGCCGTCCAGCGAGTTTTAGTCACTGAGTCTTGATTAACTATTTTACTGTGTGTGGGTTTTTTTAGGCTATGAGCCAACTCACGAAACAGGTGCTGACGACCTTGATCACTTAAAAACAGATCAAGCTCTTCGTTGATCGCCAATGCTGCTAAGGCATGCTGTTTTTTCAGTTGTGTTTCAATTGCCCCAGGATCTTTAACTAATTCAGTGAGCTGGCATCCAGTTAGGGTAAATAAAGCAATTGATAAGATTAATTGTTTCATAAGAACTCCGAGTGTCAATCCATGATTATTTGCGTGCCAGGTAGTAGCAAAGTGATACCTAAACCTGTTTTTGAAAGTGTACTGTCATGCAAGGAAATAGTGCCGCCATACAGTAGAACAATATCTTGAACTATATTGAGGCCTAAGCCACTGCCTTGTGTTGTTTCATCTAAGCGCTTGCCAGGAGCAAACACAGTTTGGCGTTCAGTGATTGGAATACCAAGGCCGTCATCTTCTATGCATATTTCTATGCCACGCTCAACATGTGTTGCTTTAATAAATACACGTTGTGTGGCCCATTTACAGGCATTATCGATTAGATTCCCTAAGACCTCATCAAGATCATGGTTATCGCCATTAAATTGCAGGTGAGGGTGACAAGAGAAATCTATTTTCAAGCCTTTTTGCTTATATAAAAGCTCAAGGCTAAAAATCAGCTCACTGAGTGTGTCTGCGACATTGGTTCTTGCTGCTAGCTTTTCAAATGAGCCCGCCAAACGAGCGCGTGCCAAGTGGCTATGCGTGCTTTGACTCAGTTTTTCAGCTTGTTCGAGAATGATTTTTGCGTCGCTTTGAGGTAATTGATTTGCATGATTCTTCAACACTGAAATTGGATTTTTCAAAGCATGAGCGAGATTTGATGCTTGCAAACGAGCTCGTTCTAATATTTCTTTATTATTTTGTAGCAAATGATTAAGTTCAGTTTGTACTTCATCAAGCTCATTCGGAAGAGATAAAGTCAAGGAGTCTTGCTGTCCATCTCGAATGGCGCGAATTCCTCGTTGTAACTCTTTTATCGGATGAAGCATTTTTTTTAGTTGCCAGAGTAAAAGGCTGGCAAATACTAAGCCTAAAAGTGCAAACGCGACTATTAAGCGTGTTGCAAAAGCAATTACATCACTATGAATATCATCTTTTGGACCACTGACAATGATGAATACCGTTTGATCAATAGCTTGAAAATGAACACGACGAATGGCCCCTCGTAAGGCTAAGCCTGTTGGTCCTTCAAATTCAATAAAAGTTAGCTGCGGGTTATTATGCTCAGCAATTAAAGGAAACGGGGCGTCGGCATATAACGAAGCTGATTGCTGTTTTACCTCACCTTGATGAATGACTTGCCAATACCAACCAGATAAAGGTTCTTGAAATCGCGCTGCTGCAGAGATGTGATCCAGCTGTAACTCCCCAGATGCGGTGAACTGTGTGGCAGCCAATAACGAGTTTGATTTATTTGTTAGCGTTCGATCAAATCGTCGCTCTATATATGAGTCGAAAAGCATGACTAGTGCCACCGATAACACACTCAGCGCAATTATCATGAAAATGATCATGCGCTGGATTAAACGACCGCGTAACGAGTAAGTTTTATTCGTCGGCATTGAGAAGATATCCTTGTCCGCGTCGGGTTTGAATATGCGTGGTGCCTAGCTTTTTACGTACACGGTTGACCAAAACTTCAATAACATTTGAGTTATGTTCAAAGTCCATTTGATATAAATGCTCTGTCAGTGTTGCTTTGGAGACAACCTGATTCTGTCTATTCATTAAGTAGGCGAGTAAACGATATTCTAATGCGCTTAGATCAAGATGAGTTCCTGCCAGTGTCGCACGTTGAGTTGCGGTATCTAATTCCAAAGAACCGGCACTTAAAACGCTGCTAGCATGGCCATTGCTGCGCCTAACAAGGGCTTCTACGCGTGCGAGTAATTCTTCCATTTCAAATGGTTTGATTAAGTAATCATCTGCGCCAGCTCTTAACCCTGTTACACGCTCACGCCATGTATCACGGGCGGTTAAGATAATAACGGGCATTTTATTACCATTTCTTCGCCAATCAGATAAGACACTTAAGCCATCACGTTTTGGCAAGCCAATATCTAAAATAGCGATATCATATTCTTCCGTATCACCTATAAACCACGCTTCTTCGCCATCGTGACATTGATCGACTGCAAATCCATGTTCAGTTAATGCGTGACTAATTTGCTCGGCAGCTTGAGTATTATCTTCAACGACTAACGCGCGCATATTGCTTCCTTTTATGGTTGTTCCTTGCTGCTACTCTTATCACCAACCAGTTTATCTAATTCTTGAAAAACACGGTTGATGGGATCCCATTGCTTTTTACTATCATCTAATATCAACTCAAAGGTGTCGGTTTGGTAATAACGGTGACTGACATCACCACTACGATTAACAATTTTGACCTTAAAGACTGGTTGACAGTCGAGTTGCTGCACATTTGATTTCAAAAGAGTCTCCCCATTTAATAAGTCTTCAGCTTTAAACTTTTTAATAAAGCGATAAAAAACTTTCGCTGAGGGAGTGTTGCTTTGAACTGTGCACTGCTCATCTTGACCATAAGCGAACCCTGTCAGCAAAAATAAAACGATTGCTAAAGGGATAAAATGGCATTGTTTATTGTTGGATAACGACATAGCCCGCCTAAAGAAGAAGATAGCAACAAAGGAGTATACTTAGCCTTAGCTTACAACAACCTTACAGTCACCATTTAGGTTTACTAATTTTTTATTTTAATAAAAAATAAATAGTTAGTTATTTGATTTTTAATGTCTTTTTTGAATATTACAGCAAGCTTACTGGGTATATAACATAGCTGTCAGGGTGATGCTTTTAAGATGCACTCATTGATTGGCAATGAGGCCAATTATAGTCACTTAATGTATAGGAATTATATTATGTCAGCATCATCTTACACTATGTCACAGCGCCTTCAGTCTGCAAAGCGTGCTTTTGTAACGCGCCGAGTAGACAGCAATGATTTGCAGGGATTAAACACAAACCAGTCACCTAAAAGTGGTGACCTTGTATTAGCAAGAGTGACAGAGATTGGTCACCACACAAAAATAGAACGAATTGATGGTCGTAAAGCAACTTTATATGAAGGTGATGAGATTATTCTCGCTTTTGGCAATCGTTATGCTCCAGATCAATTTGAAGCGACCGTACCCAATAACTTAGATGCTTGTCATATGGTTGCTGCTGGTGGTATTGCTGGTTTAGCGCTTGGTTGGCACAGTCGCATTTCAGTACCCACTGCTATTCAACCAATAGGATTAATCACCAATAAACATGATCAGGTTATAAATGTCGCTGATTATAAACTGCCCAGCCATCAATATGGACTCGTAGCCAATAGTGTGCCAAGCGTGGTGGTGGTTGGTACTTCTATGAATGCGGGTAAAACAACCACAGCGGCCCATTTAATTCATGGTTTAAATGCTGCTGGTCACACTGTGGGGGCAATGAAGATTACAGGCACTGGAGCAGGTGGTGATCTTTGGCTAATGAAGGATTCAGGTGCCGCGCACGTACTTGACTTTACTGATGCAGGTTATCCAACAAGTTTTAATATTGGTAATGAACAAGCGAAGCAAATTTATCCTGTTCTAGCGGCAGAACTAATACGCAAGGGTTGCACTGCAATTGTGATTGAAGTGGCTGATGGTATCTATCAACAAGAAACAAATGCGATTCTAGAAAGTCCTGACTTTAAACAACATTTTCCAAATGTTTTATTTACTGCACGCGAAGCTATGGGTGCACAAAGTGGTGCCAGTTGGCTGGTGAACCAGGGATACAATGTGCAGGGAATTGGTGGACGTATCTGTGCTTCTCCATTAGCCACACGTGAGGCGGCAAATGCATTAGGGATGACTGTATATGATTTAGCTGATTTACGCGACCCTACAACAGCTTGTTATATTTTAGGAACTGACGCTTACACATCAGGTACAGCCTAGTATGAACAGTGGATTTCCTACATTTTTGTCGGGGATAGGGCCGTTGCGGCTTATATCCCTCACTCTATTAGCATTGCTAAGTGTAGGAGCGAGTAGCTACAAGTTAATTTGGTTTTCAAATGCTTGGCAAAGCGAGGTGTTCTCGCTAACCATAGCACTTTTGGGGGGCGTTTTAGTTAATCTTGTAGCCAGATTTTGCCTCAGTGTTCTTGCCGAGCAAAATGGACAGAAACTCGTTTTGGCATATCGTAATGCGCTTTTTCAGCGGATGTTGAGTGCAGATATAGAGCATGGGCCCAACCGTCTTGGCGTGGCTATGAACCGCTTAATAAGTGACGCCAATGGTGTTGCTCATTTTGCAGGACGAGGCTTAGCTTACGGACAAATGGGAGGAATAGGGCTAATCGTTTTTGGTTGGCTGCTGTTTATGCAGAATCAAAAACTGGCTTTTGATGTACTACTTGCTGTGATTATAGTGTTTGCTTTTATTGCGTCCATTACGCTGTGGGCTTTGCGGTTCGCGGGTAATATTCGTACTAGTCGTGGTCGCTTAAGTGGGCATTTGAGCGAGCGTTGCTTTGGTTATCTCAATGTTGCTCGGATGAGGAATCAAGGTAAAGAAGTGAAGCGTATTGATCGTCGAGGACGTGATTTAGCATGGCAGCTTGTGTATTGGCGAGGAGGTATTTTAATATGCCGAAGCTTAGCACCACTCACAGTGACCACTTTAATCGTACTGAACTCAAAAGATATGAACATAATGGCGTGGTCAAGTTTAGTTCGCGTACTTATTTTATCTCTATGTTTATTGAGTATCGATTATTTAATTAGAAGCTGGGCCGATTGGGTTAACTTTTATGTTGCTCGAAAGCGTTTAAAATTAGCTCATGATCGCTGCACACTAACAACAAAGCGTGCGGAGCATCGTTTAAAGCGTTTTCAACGCTATGATTTAAAACTACGTCAGTTACGTATTTTGAGTGCAATGCCAGAGTGTAATGCTGTGATTGCTGCTGGCGAGCGTATTTTAATTCGTGGGCAAGCTGGTAAGTCAATGCTATGTCGCGCTCTTGCGCAACAACTAGAACCTGTCTCTGGGTTTTTAGTGTTAGGTCGAAGACGGTTTGAAAACCTAGACTTTAGACGTTTACAGCAGTTGATTGTTGTTATTGATGAATTTTCTCAGCTTTTTAAGGGATCAATTTACAGCAATATTTTATACGGCACGGGAAAAAAGCGCAGTGCAGAGGTTGAAGCATTCATTGCAAAATTAGGATTTAATGAATCTTTACTAAACAGCCCAGTTGCTGAACTTGGACGTGGTTGTCCACAAAGCTTAGTCGCCAGAATTTTATTAGCCAGAGCACTACTTATACAACCCGCGGTATTGGTAATCGATTTGCCGGTGTTTATTGCTCACCCTGAGATCAGGCAGTTACTGAATGATGTTGCTGAGCAGCACTCTTTCACGCTTTTACTCGTAAGTGAGCCAGAGCTGGCACCCATAGCCTATACAGGTGTTTTGAATGTAGATAAAGGCCAGCTAACGGCGCCCTAATATTATTCATTCTACAGCTGATAGGTTTATTACTTTCGGAATTTTAAAGGGTGACTTAGATAATAAACATCGTTTAATTTGACTTGTCTTTGGTCTAATCAGTATTTTTTGTTAGCGTGGTGGCGGGTAGCGTATTAAAATATGCGTTTATATTAAAGAAACTACAGAAGACAATGCCATGACTTGGGGTTTAGATAAAGCACGCAACACGTATAATGTCGCTCATTGGAGTGACGGCTATTTTGACATTAATGCGCAGGGAGAGCTGGTTGCTTACCCTGATGGTGATCAAGCTAAGGCGGCGATTTCCTTATCTGAACTGACTGAACAATTTAAAAAGCAAGGTCTAACATTACCTGTTCTAGTGCGTTTTACCGATATTCTGCAAAATCGTGTTGGCACTTTAACGAGTGCATTTACCAAAGCACGCGATGCACGAGATTATCAAGGTAGTTATACTTGTGTATACCCAATTAAAGTAAACCAACAGCGCTCTGTGGTAACTAAACTTCTGGCTCATCCAAGCGGCTTGGTTGGTTTAGAAGCAGGTTCTAAACCTGAATTAATGGCGATCTTGGGTGTTGCGCAAAATCCTATTACTATTGTTTGTAATGGTTACAAAGACAGTGAGTTTTTGCGCCTAGCCTGCATAGGTCAAGCCCTTGGTCATAAAGTTCACATTGTCGTTGAGAAGCTTTCTGAGTTAACAACGCTATTAACTGAAATTGATGACTTAGGTATTGAACCCTCAATTGGTATTCGTATCCGCTTAAACTCCGTAGGTAAAGGTAAGTGGCAAAACACAGGTGGTGAAAAAGGTAAGTTCGGCTTAACGGCGGGACAGGTGCTTTCGGCTGTTGAGTTATTAAAGTCACATAATAAATTACACCTGATGCAGCTAGTGCACTTTCATATCGGTTCACAAATTGCCAATATCCGTGACATTCATAGAGCGTTACGCGAATGTGCCCGCCACTTTGCTGAGCTAACACAACTCGGTGTGCCTCTTAATACCGTTGATGTTGGTGGAGGACTCGGTGTTGACTATGAAGGCTCTGGTTCACGTAGCGCATGTTCAATGAATTATAGTGTTGAAGAGTATGCACGTAATGTTGTGAATGCGTTTGCTGAAGTATGCCAACAGCATGACTTAAAACATCCAGCTATTATTACAGAGTCGGGTCGTGCGTTAACTGCGCACCACGCGGTATTGATTACTGACGTGATTGACGTTGAGCGTGCGCCTAATCATGCTAACCCTGCGCCTCCAGAAACAAATAGTGTGTTAGTGCTTGAAGATATGTGGCAATGCTTACAGCGTTTAACACCCCGTATGGCCCTAGAAATCTATCATGATGCTATGCATTTATTTAGTGAAGCTCACGACCAATATGTACACGGCTTACTGAGCATGCTCGAGTGGGCTAAGCTAGAGCAGCTTTATTTTACTATTTTACATCGTGTTCGTGCTTCGCTTAGCGAAAATGCACGTGCGCATCGTGAGGTGCTCGATGATCTCAATGAAAAGTTGGCTGACAAACTGTTTGTTAACTTTTCATTGTTTCAATCATTGCCAGACGTGTGGGGGATTCAACAGTTATTCCCCGTCATGCCTGTTGAAAATTTACATCAGCCACTAACACAACGCGCCATTATTCAAGATATTACCTGTGATTCTGATGGGCAAATCCGTAATTATGTTGAAGGCACGGGAATTGAGAGCAGCCTACCTATCCCTGAATATAAACCAGGACAGCAGTATCATATTGCGATGTTCTTAGTAGGGGCATATCAAGAAATTTTGGGTGATTTACACAACTTGTTTGGTGATACTGACTCGGTTCATGTGGAACTCACCGACAGCGGCTACCAGCTAACGAATGCAATAAAAGGTGATAGCGTTAAGGACGTATTAAAGTTTGTTGATTATGATAGCGAAATTCTTGCTGAAAACTTCGCAAAAAGGGTCAGTGAACTGGCAATTGATGAGCAATATAAGGCACAATATTTGTCTGAACTAAATGCCGGCCTTGCAGGCTACACGTATTTTGAAGATTAAGCGTTAAAGGAATAAGTTGTAATGTCCGTTATTCGTTGTGTGTTAAGTATTTTCTTTTATACCATCAATACACTTTTTTGGTTTGTGCCGATTTTTATTTGCGGTCTGATTAAGTTGATTCCAATCAAGCCATTGCAAAAACTAATGAGCTGGCTTGCCAAGCAGTGTGCGACAGTTTGGGTTTCTGGTAACAGTGTTAATCAAAATATATTTGCCCCTTACAAGCTTAATGTTACAGGGCTTGAGCAATTACAAGCAAAAGACTGGTATTTAGTGATTGCAAACCATCAAAGCTGGGTTGATATTTTGGTGATGCAACGCATTTTTAATCGACGCATTCCATTTTTAAATTTTTTCTTAAAAAAAGAATTAATTTATGTGCCTTTTTTAGGACTGTCTTGGTGGGCACTCGATTTTCCATTTATGACCCGTACTAGTAAAAGTCAGTTGAAGAAAAACCCCAAGTTACGTGGTAAAGACTTAGAAACAACACGTAAAGCCTGTGAAAAGTTTAAAGAGATGCCAGTAAGTGTTGTTAACTTTGTTGAAGGAACACGGTTTACGGCTGAAAAGCATCAACGTCAAAATAGCCCGTTTGAGTATTTACTAAAGCCTAAAGCAGGTGGTGTAGCGTTTGTTATGCAAGCGATGGGAGAGCAAATCTCAAAAGTGGTCAATGTCACCATACATTACCCTGATGGGATCCCGAGCTTTGTTGATTTTGCGAGCGGTCGTGTAAAATGCATTGATGTCCGTGTTGAAGTGATGGATGTAAGCCCTAACTTAATTGGTGATTACACTAACGATGCAGACTTTAGGGTGAACTTTCAGGCTGAATTGAACCAAATCTGGTTGCAGAAAAATCAGCAATTAGCGCAATTTGAATCGCAAGTAAAATCATAGTTACTTGCGCCATTGAGAGCACACATATGTTAAAAAAATTTTTACCTAATTGGCTAACAGGGCTACTTGTCAGTATTGTGCTGTTTGCCAATGTCATTCTATGGGGCACGCTTGTGCTGCTATTAGGTGTGCTCAAATTGGTTTTACCGTTTAAGGTGGTTAGCCATACTTTGCATTTAGCTTATAAAGGCTGGTGTAATGGTAACCGTCTTGCACTATGGCTTGGGTGCCCCAGTATAGAAGTTAATATTCAAGGCTCATTAAATCGTAAAGGTTGGTACTTACTCATCTCAAACCATATGAGCTGGCTTGATATTGTTGTATTGAGTGCGATTGATGCACTACCAGCACCTAAATTTTTTCTAAAAGATGAATTAAAGTACGTGCCTTTCATCGGCACGGGGGCATGGGCAATGGGTATGCCATTTATGAAGCGTGTAAGTAAGTCGCAGCTGGCTAAAAACCCCAAACTCAAAGGCCTTGACGTTGAGAGAACCAAGCGCAGCTGTCGAGATTTTAGAAATCACCCAACAACCATTATTAACTTTGTCGAAGGCACGCGTTTTACCACTCAAAAGCACCATAAACAAAATAGTCCCTTTACCCATTTACTCAAACCAAAAGCTGGCGGGATTGCTTTTGCCCTTGAAGTATTGGGAGAGCAATTTGATGCACTTTTGAATACATCGATTATTTATCAAGGAGAGGGAGAACATATCTGCCGTAATTTAATTCGTGGTCGTCTTGATGCGATAAAAGTGGATATGCAAGTGCAAGCAATTGCTGCACAAATGATTGGCGACTATCAGCATGACCGTGACTTTAGAACCTCTTTCCAGCAACATATTAACGATTTATGGTTGCAAAAAGATGCTCAGCTAATAAGTTATCACCAAACGCAACAAGACAACTATATGGCAACGATGAATGAGGAAGTTGAAACACCATGAAGCAAACTAACCTGCAAAAATTAGTCATGCCTTGGTTTGAAAATATGCCTGATGCACAGCTGCTTAGCGCACTTACTGCAACGGCTATTGGCGTGTGTGCATTACTGTTTGTGTATGTTTTTACACGCAAACTTATGCTTCCAGGTATTCAAAAAGCAGTGACGCGTTTATCACCTGAGCGCATTGGCGCTTTAGCCCCTTTGTTGACTAAGCTTAATGGCCGTTTTGCCGGTACGTTATGTTGTGTATTATTTTTAGCTACCTTTGACAATGTATACCCTGTTACTGATGTTGCAGCCCTTATACTTAAAACGATAGGGCAAATAGTGCTAATTATTTATGGCGGCTTCATCATTAGCAGTATTGTTAGTGTCGCAGGCGGTATTTACAATCAGCTTGATTTCGCAAGAGAAGTGCCGATTCAAGGTCTTATTCAAGTGGTAAAACTTATCACGTTTATGATCTGTGCAATCTTAATTGTCAGTATTTTACTTGAGAAGTCACCGACCTATATTTTGTCTGGCTTTGGTGCAATTGCTGCGGTGACCTTGTTAGTATTTAAAGACACGATTTTAGGTTTTGTTGCCAGTATTCAAATTGCAGCTAATCGGTTAGTTACTTATGGTGATTGGATTCAAGTTGACAGTTATGGCGCGGATGGAGAAGTCATTGATCTAGGCTTAAACACGGTGAAAGTTCGTAACTGGGATAACACAATTACAACGATCCCGACTTACATGCTTGTTGCTGGCTCTTTCAAAAACTGGCGAGGAATGCAGGAGTCTGGCGGGCGTCGCATCAAGCGCTCTTTGAACATTGATATGAACAGTATTCGCTTAGTTGATGAAGCATTTCGCGAGCAAATCGACAGTGCGATTCCATTACATGATTATATTCGTGTTTCTAGCTTACCTGAGCCTGTTACAAATCTTGGTTTGTTTCGTCGTTATGCTGAAGGCTATTTAAAACAGCATGAAAAGATAAACCGTGATCTCACGTTGATGGTGCGTGAGTTACAACCGCTCAACCATGGGTTACCGATTGAATTTTATTGCTTTAGTGAAGATAAGCGTTGGATTTCTTACGAGCATCTTCAAGCTGAAATTATGGACCATTTGCTAGCAGTGATTCCGATTTTTGGACTACGCCCATATCAAAGTGTCACGGGGCAATTTAGCGCTAATGAGCAGAACAGTATCAAACCGAGCATTAAGGTAAATAGCACGGCGAGTTAAATATATACAAACTTACCGAACTTTAGATAATAAATTTATATTCGAGCTATTTGTAAGTAGCCGAAGCGTAAACTCAACTTTTTATCTTTATCAGTACTCAGCAGTAACCTAATGAGGATACGTATCCTGCTATAAAACGTTTATATCGGTAGAGGTTTACTTTGGTATTATTGGACAAATTGCTTTTGTTGGAAAAGCTTCTTCAGAATCAAGGTAATTTAGTTGGACATATTGAAATTTCCAAACACCGTTATGATTTAATAATTCAAAATATAAAGAAGTCGGCTCACCTTCAGAGTCATATCCAAAAACGGTTAAGCAGGATTTTGATTTTTCCATTACTTCAAAGTGTTGTTTCTGATTCACTACAACAGTATCTAAAGATGAAAAAAATGGAAAGAACTCTTCAAATGTTTCATTAGTTAATTTGTTTTTGAAGCGCTTTTGATTGTACGGAGTGAGTAAGTCGATTGCGTCATCGTAGTTTTGTGTTTTTAATAACTCTACATATGTATTGTACTGTTGATATGCAGAAACAGAGTTATTTGTGCTTGAACATGAAACAAGTAGAACTAGAAGAAATAAAATTAATGGTAACTTCATTGTTAATGTCCCATTATTTTTTGTAACTGTGCTTCATAAGCTGCATGACGCCCTTTCAATGCTTTAGCAGCACGGCAAAGGAGTCCAGAACACGATAAAATAAGTTCTTCAATGTCGAATGACCCTGAAACCGAAATGCTCGCTGCAGAAATAAAATTAAATGTTGCCGTGTATTTTATATTGTTGCTGTCACCTTTTGTGAACGATATGGATGCATTTTTCAATTTGGCACCTAAATCTTGTAAGGCAGAGTCTCCTTTGAAGGTCAGCATACCTACACTACCAGATAATGAAACTGTGCCTTTTTCATCCACCGTTAATTTATAATTACCTTTGCTTCGGACAATCTTTGTAGTTACGCCTTTATTCTTGGAGTATGCAACCTCTAGCCGTTTAGCAATTGTAACTTTGATTTCAGCTTGCTTTGACATATTATTTCCTTATAGATGCCTTTTTGAATTTCGATAAATATCACTTTATGTATCTGTTTTTTATACTACGCCTAGTAGTTTTAATTCGTCAACTTTTTGTAAAAACTTGATGCGCAGGTAACTCTAGAAAAAGCTTTTAGCTAATATACTGCTGCCCCAACGCCAGCATAATAAAACCTATCAATAGCCACCAAATTGCTGGCTTTGCAAGTCTGAGCCAAGCAAACGCGACTAACACAACGATGATATGCCACGCAGAGTGTATTGCTGATTGCCAAATCGGAGAGTAAAGCGCTGCTGCTAAAAAGCCGACTACCGCGGCATTTAATGCAGCAATACTTCCTGCAAAACGGGGCTTATCAGCAAGCTGCAACCAGCTTTTCAAAAATGCGAACATTAATAAAAAACCAGGTAAGAAAATTAAAAGTGTTGCGATGATTGCGCCTGTCAATGAGGAGTTGGGCATCACTTGTGCGCCTAAGTATGTGGCAATCGTAAACATAGGTCCAGGGATTGCTTGTGCACTAGCATAAGCCGACAAGAATTGCTCGGTCTCAAGAGTTGGTACGCCAGCTTGCAAAATGGGGAGCACTACATGACCACCGCCAAATACCATCGCGCCAGTTTGGTAAAATGGTGCGAACATTTCAAACCATTCACCTAAAGGCAGAAAGCTAAGTAACAGTAAGGTACCGAATAGCCCGAGGGGGAGCCACGTGATAGTCACTTTTTTACTATTATTGGTGAGGGGAAGCTTAATGGGTGGGTAAAACCAGCCAATTACAGCTGCCACAATAAGCACAAAAACTTGGCTTGATAACTGTGAAAAGAATATTAGCGCAAGTGTACTCATCACCGCGATAAGCTTGTGTAAGTGGGTTTTGCAAAAGCTCACTGCCATACTGTAGGTTGCATCGGCGACAATCACTACAGCAAAAAGTTTAAGACCTGCAATCACGGCAAAGTAAAGGTTACCAAATTGATGGGCGCTCAACGCGAGGAAAAACATAATTAAAAATGAAGGTAGGGTAAAGCCAATAAATGCGCTAAGGCCACCCAGCAATCCTGCTTTTTCGACCCCAATAGCAAAGCTGACTTGGCTGGACCCCGGTCCTGGTAGAGCTTGGCTAAGGCTAATTAATTGCGCGTACCGTTCGTTGCTTAGCCAGTTCAGATTGTCAACAAAATGCCTTTTAAAATAACCAAGGTGAGCTGCAGGGCCACCAAAACTCATACAGCCTAGTAATAAAAATTGTTTAAATATAATGAGTAACATTGCTTTTGCCATACAGGTAATCCACTCTATTATGACAACATTGTATGACATTTTTGTGGTTTTTATGACATTAACGTGTCTTTCATTATCAAAAATGAGTGAACTTGGTGTGAGTAACCCTTTGAAACAATATTTTACTTATCTGCTATTACTATTTAGTACAGAAGTTGCTTTTGCTTCGCCGTTGCCTAAAGTAACGGTCGGGTTAGATCACGCGCCACCTTATAGCGTAGCGACTAAAGATGGAAAATTTAGTGGTGTAGTAGTTGATATAATGCGCGACATGCAAAAAAGCTTACCATTTAGAGTTGATTTTGTTGCTTGTCCATTCCCTCGCTGTGTGAAAATGCTTCAGCAAAATGAAATCGATGTTAAAGGTGGATTAATCCGCACCGCTGAGCGTGAGAAAACAATGCACTTTTTAACACCTCCTTATATGGTGCTGACGTCTTCATTTGTGTTTTATGCTCGTGTTAGTAGCGTATTTACTGTCAATAAATATCAAGACTTACGTGGTAAACGCATAGCTGTAACGCGTGGTGCTGTTCACTTTCCTCGCTTTGACCAAGACAAACGATTGATAAAAGTGGAAGCGCTTAGTGAAAATAATGCCTTCGAGATGTTACTTAAAGGACGTGTAGAGTTAGTCATTGGTGTCGAAGATACTGCCGATAATGCGTCAGTGTTTTTACATCGTCCCACAAAACAAATTATTAAAATGCCTTATCGTTTTGATGATGTAATCTATGGGCACCTTGCGCTCAGTAAGCAGTTTGCTAACACTGAATTAGCACGGCAGTTTCAAGAACACCTGAATGCAATTGTTGAAAGTGGTCGGCTGAGCGAGTTAGTTAAGGTTTATAACCTGCCGGCTGTTACAAAACTAAATGTGAACAATTAACCTAGTCTTCATGGTTTGTTCATTGTTATTTGTTCATAATTGTTAATAATTCAATATTTAGTAATTGCCATGGAGAGACACATGACTTTTAGCAAATCGGTTCTAGCAGTAGGTGTATTCGCTGTTTTATTAACAGGTTGTGAGACAACAAATACAGGTAAAGGCGCAGCTATTGGTGCAGCAACGGGAGCTGTTTTAGGTAAAGCGACAGGCGATCATGATGATAAACGTATTTTCATTGGTGCAGCAATCGGTGCTCTAGCAGGTGCGGCTGTAGGTGATTATATGGACAAGCAAGAAGAGGCTTTCCGTGATGAGCTGGCAGGCTCTGGTGTTGAGGTTGTTCGTGAAGGCGATAATATTCGTCTGGTTATGCCATCGAATATAACATTTGCAACTGACCAATCTTATATCACATCGGGCTTTCACAATACGCTGAATGCTATTGCTCAGGTGATGAACAAGTACGAAAAAACCTATTTAAGTGTTGAAGGTCATACTGATAGCACAGGTCGTGATAGCTATAATATGACGCTTTCTCAACAACGTGCACAAAGTGTTAAAGATTACCTTGTGAATCAGCAGATATTATCTGCCCGTATAAGTACACGAGGTTATGGTGAAACACGTCCAGTAGCAAGTAACGATACGGCAAACGGTCGCGCTCTGAATCGTCGTGTAGAGATTCAAATTGTACCAAACACACAAGGTTAGGCTTAAAGCCTGAGCTTGTGGTCAGGTTTGATTTGCCCTTTCAAACCTGACAATCCCTTTTTATTAATCACGATTAAATTGAAGCTCGCACAACTGCTTATACAAAGGATTAGCAGCTAGTAATTGCGAATGTGTTCCTGTCGCAATCACTTCCCCTTTATCCATTACCACGATTACATCAGCATGTTTAACTGTTGCTAAACGATGTGCAATGATCAGTGTTGTTCTATCTTGCATTAAATGTTCAAGTGCGGCTTGTACATGAAACTCACTTTGCGCATCAAGAGCACTGGTGGCTTCATCAAGTAAAAGAATGGCAGGATCTTTTAATATTGCCCGTGCCAGCACAATGCGTTGTTTTTGCCCACCAGAAAGCCTGACTCCTTGTTCACCTAAAAAGCTTTGATAACCATCCGGTAATTGAGTAATAAACTCATCAGCATGAGCATATTTTGCCGCTGTATAAACTTGTTCATCAGTTGCACAAGGGTTGCCATAGCGAATGTTATGCATCACATCTGAACTAAATAAAATAGGGTTTTGTGCCACCATACCCATTTGCTGACGCAAGCAATTTAGTGAAAGATCTTTAATATTAACCCCTGCTAGTGAAATACTCCCTGAACTTGGATCGTAAAAGCGCTGTAGTAATTCAAACAGTGTGGTTTTACCCGCCCCTGATGGGCCGACAATCGCCACTGTTTGCCCTTGTTTTACGGTTAAATTAAGCGTATTTAATGCGGCGCTATCTGGCCTTGAAGGGTAATGGAAAGACACATTTTCAAACTGAATTGCAGGGTGTGCTACTTTATTAGCATGAAATTGTGCATCACTGTTTTTGTCTGGGCTTTGGATCATACTTTCAACGGCAAGTAGCTCCAGCAAGCGGGCGGCAGCACCTGCAGCTCTTTGTAATTCACCGTAAACTTCGGCAACCGTTGCCACAGACATCGCCACCATAATGGCATAAAACACGAAAGCACCAAGCTCACCGCCAGTCATCGTGCCCGCAAGTACATCACTGCCACCAATCCAAAGCATAATACTAATAGCTGTAAAGGTGAGGAATATCACTGCTGCAATTAAAAATGAGCGTTGTTTGATGCGGCTTTTAGCCACCTGAAAGGCTTTATTGGTCTCGTTAGCAAAGGCCGCTTTTTCACGTTCTTCATGGCTGTAGCTTTGTACAACTTTAATATTCTGGATTATCTCGCCTGCGTAAGTACTGATATCGGCAATGGCATCTTGGCTAGAGCTTGCGAGCTTCCTCACTTTTCGGCCAAAAATCATCATTGGAAGTAGTACCACAGGTACGCAAGCAACAACTACAAGGGTTAGCTTTAAATTGGTGATAAGTAGCATAGCCAAGCCACCAATCAGCATTAAGCTACTGCGTAATGCCATTGAAAAAGAGGAGCCGATGATAGATTGTAATAAGGTTGTGTCGGTCGTTAACCGTGACATTAGCTCACCGCTACGATTTTCTTCAAAGTAGCTTGGGTGCAAAGTGACGATACGGTCGAACACCGCTTTACGAATATCATTACTGACTCGCTCGCCAATCCACGACATTAAATAAAAGCGGCAGAATGTGCCAACAGCTAATAAGCTAATCAAACCAATGAGTACCATTACAGCTTGTTGAAGCTGGGTCTGTGAGCCAGCAATAAAGCCATGATCAATGACAAATTTAACGCCTTGACCAAGCGATAGATTGACACCTGCGGTGAGTAACAAAGCTGCAAGGGCGGCTAATACCACCCACTTATAAGGCTTTATAAACGCTAAAATGGGTAATAAGCTTCGAAAAGCGACCTGCTCTTTGGTTTTTGCCATGCTAGATTCTTTTAAGTGAATAGGGTATAGATATGGTTATCTTTGTTTTAAAAATCAACAGTAAAGTAAGGGATTAGTATGGAATCAATAACTGTTAGTGGTGAATTCACCGTTAAATTAAACCCAATCGGTGGTTATGCGACAGGTCAAGATGGTGTGAATCTTGGACGTATGTCAATAGATAAAGAATTCTCTGGTGCACTTGAAGCATTGAGTCAAGGTGAGATGTTAAGTGCCATGACAGCAACCCAAGGCAGTGCAGGTTATGTTGCTATTGAACAAGTGGTAGGAAAGCTCAATGGCAAGCAGGGCAGTTTTGTTTTGCAACATTTTGGCACGATGGATAAAGGGGCAGATCGTTTGATTTTAGAAGTAGTGCCTGACTCGGGGGCCGGTGAACTTGAAGGTTTAACAGGAAAAATGCACATTCGGGTCGAAGAGGGGATTCATTATTACGATTTTGAATATCAACGAGGCGGCTAACATGCAAAAAATAGTAGTATTTAAAAAGAAACGCTTTTTTGGCGGCATCGATATTGACGCATTAAATCAAAAAGTGTTCGAGTTAGGTCAAGCTGGCTGGCAAGTGAAAACTATCACGACAGCGACTAGGTTTTTTGGTCAGATAACATCAATTTTATTGTTAATTGAGAATAACGAATAATGACACTTACTGAGTGGTTGAGCTTAGTATTAATTTGTATTATGGGCGCAATGTCACCGGGGCCGAGTTTAGCTGTGGTATTAAAGCACAGTCTGCATGGTGGCATGAAAAACGGTATGTTAGCAGCACTTAGCCATGGTATCGGGGTCGGGTTTTACGCCTGTGCTTCGTTGCTAGGGTTAGGGGCATTGATGACTCAACTGCCAACACTTTATCAAGTACTTGTTTATGGCGGTGCAGCATATCTTGCCTATTTAGGGATTCGTATTTTATTAGCTAGGTCCAGCTCGCAAACACTGAATGTTGAGAAAGCGAAGCCAAGCCCTCGTGCAGCTTTGCAAGATGGCTTTGCCATTGCCTTTTTGAACCCAAAGCTTGCGATATTCTTTTTGGCGCTGTTCTCACAATTTATCGACCCAGAAAACCTCACGTTTCAGGTTGGGTTGATCATGTGTTTAACGGTGTTTGTGCTCGATACAGGGTGGTATCTACTTGTTGCACTGTTAACCGAAATATCAAAAAAACGTGTTGGTTTTACCAAGGCAAATCCTTGGTTTGAAAAGCTACTGGGGGTGATTTTTATTGCTCTGGCAGTTCGCGTTGTCGTCACTTTATAAGGAATTCGAAATGACAGAAAGCAGTTTATTGAATGCCAGTTTTAGCCCTAAAGTAAAACAGTATTGGCTATTACTGGGTATGTTTACCTGTGTGATTAGTATGGTAGGTATTCCTTTCATTCCCATTGTTGCGTTAATAATCTGGCTGGTGGCAGGGCGTATTTTAGCGGCGATGTCTGCTACATTGTTAACGCGTAAGTTGGTAGTAAAACGCGGTGTATTCTTTAAAGAAGAAAAGTCGATTCCACTTGAAAAAATAACCGATGTGGCACTAAGCCAAGGTCCTTTGATGCGTCAATTTGGCATTTATCGACTTAGCTTTGAAACAGCAGGTCAATCAGGGCAAGGTGCATTAGTATCATTGCTTGGAGTGGTTGATGCAGAGACGTTTCGCGAAGCAATTTTGAAACAAAAAGATGAAATATCTCAAACCAGTGCTAAAGCTGAGCATCAACCAGAAGATAGTCAGTTAGAACTGCTGCGCTCACTAACTTATAGCGTAAAAAACATTGAGCAAATGTTAGTTACGCTACTAGATGAAAAGCGTTAAGCCGTGTGTAAAGTAGGGCTACCAGCTTGTACGCTGAGCGCTTTTTGCCGTTCGTTAAGCAGTGTGTAATCGGCTGTTTTAACGCTACTTACATAATGCCACTGGGCAAGCGCTTGCTGTTGAGTAAAAGTGACGGTTAAGTAACCACGTTCAACTAAATTATTATAAGCTAAGTCGTTAACCAGCAATGCAATGACTTGCTCAATTTGTGCGACAGCTTCACTCGATTGCGTATTTAACGCTAAGTAGTTTTCAAGGCCTGGTGAAGAAACTGAAGATGTGGCAAACTCAACACCGGCTGCAACTTTAGCAGAAATAGGGTTACTTGCATCAGTGACTAATTGTCCTGCCCAGCTGTTATGCGTATCACCAGCTAAAACCACCAAGTTCTTTTGCGCTGCAATTGCTGTCCCAAGTATTACCTCTCGTTCATAAGCATAGCCATCCCATGCATCAAGATTATAAGGCGCTGTTGTTTCTACGCGTGCTCGCTGCTCACTAGTAACCGTTGGATCGCCAGCTAATATACGTCCTTTAATTTGCGCAAGCTCACTAAACAGCGTGTTTGCTTGAGCAAGTAATGCAGATGGGTCAGCACCGCTTGCTTGAGTTACTTGAATATTCATAAGTAACTGCAAAATCTCAAATGGCAAATGCATTTTGGTCATCAGCACTTGTTGCCCAAGCACTTGCCATTGTGTCGTTGCTGTTGTTAAACCATCTGTAAGCCATGTGAGTTGCTCATTACCTAATAGAGCACGAGTAGGTGAGCTGATTGTTGCAACAAAGTCAGTTTGTCCTTGGCTGCTGGTTAAGTCGAAATCGGCATAATTAACTTGTTCATCGCGAGCTAAAACACGGGTATCTAGCATGTGTAATGACACTAAATTACCAAACTCGAAGCGTCGATAAATACGTTCTTTATCGGCTACATTACGGATAGGCATCCATTCAAAGTAGGCTTGCAAGGCATGCATTTTGCGCTCGCTAAATTCACCTTCGCCGTCGTTGTGATTTTCAGCGCCACTGTGCCACGTATCATTAGTTATTTCATGGTCGTCCCAAACCGTAATAAATGCACAATGACCATGAGCAGCTTGCAGGTTTTCGTCTTTACGATAATGGGCGTAACGTTTGCGATAATCCGCTAAAGAAATGATTTCATCGCTATTGTCATCAGGCAATAAACGACCAAGTTCGGCGGCATCTTCAGTCGCATAACCTGTATTACCATATTCATAGATGTAGTCACCAAGGTGTAGTACTGCATCTAAATCGGTTTGTTTTGCGATTTCACCATACACATGGAAGTAGCCAGCAGGGTAGTTAGCGCAAGAGACAACGGCAAATTTTACTTGTTCTATGTTGTCGGTTGGAAGCGTTTTACCTGCTCCCGTAGGTGAGGTTTTACCATTACTTATGAAGCGGTAGTAATAGGTGGTGTTGGCATCGAGACCTTGCAGATCAACTTTTAAGGTGAAGTCGGTTGCATCGCTTACCTGTGTTTCGCCATCGTGGCTAATAGTTGTGAAGTTAGCATCTGTGGAGGCTTGCCAAACTACGTTAACACTCGTGACGTTTTCAAGAGGTGTTATACGAGTCCAAATAATGAGACTGTCAGCGAGCGGGTCGCCACTGGCAACACCATGATCAAAGCTGACAGGGGTCTGCTTTGTGGTTTCGTCATCATCGTCATTGAGACTACAGCCCGTTAAACCAAAAGATAATACGGCGGCTCCAAAACCCGCCGCCGATGCTTTTAAAAAACGTCTCCGTGTAAAAGTCATTGCTCTGTACCTATGAGTAGAAAAGTACGAGCTTATCCGACCAGTGTTACTATTCTATGAAGCTAAAAGACTTGGCAAATTTGTTCTGTATTACAGGTAATTACCGTAACATTTTCGTAGCCAACACGAGTCAGCGCTTCGGCACTGAGTGTGGCACGGGCACTACTTGCACAGTGTAAATAAATGGGTCTTGCAGGATCTTTTTCAATTTCCATTAATTTCATTTCAAGTACACCACGTGGGATATTAATTGCACCTGTTGCTGCTTTAGTGGCGTGCTCAGCAGGTTCACGTACGTCAATTAATAAACCATGGTTTTCGCTTAATTCTTGTTTTGCTTGATCAGCGCTAATGCGACGCTGGTTTGGAGCAATAATTTTCATTAAGTCAGGAATTGGGGTCAGCATACTAATCCTCCATGCCAAGTTTGCGTAAAATGGTGATCATTGGGCACCACTTAGTGAATGCGGATTGAATTAAGTTTAGAGCAATAAATACCGTAAACCAAATCCACAGCGGACTGTGAAACTGTTGTAGCAACAATGAAATACAGATCATTACACCAGCAATTAAGCGAAGCGCGTCATTTAGTTTCATAATAAGACCTCGATAACAGAGTGATGTATTTAATATATTAGAAAACTCTACATTAGTAAATTCTAATATTAGACTTTTCTAATATATCAATCTATACTTTAGCGGTATTTTAAGAATATAGAGTAGTGTGATTATGAATATCGATTTTGCGGCTATGGCCTACAATGTGGAACAAGCAGAGCAAATGCTAAAGATATTGGCGAATAAAAATCGCTTGATGATTTTATGTTCCCTACAAGATGGTGAAATGAGCGTGAGCGAATTAAACGAAGCTGTGCCATTGGCGCAGTCAGCATTATCGCAACACTTAGCGGCGCTGAGAAAAGCTCAGATCGTCGCGACTCGACGCGAAAGCCAAACCATCTATTACCGTGTAATAGATAAGAATGTAGTGGCTATTCTTGCAACCTTATATGGTTTATTTTGCAAAGGTAGTTAGGTAATGAATGCTATCGATAATGCAGTAAAAAACAGCTTGAGCGGTCGCCTCCCTGTCATTATTTTTATTATGTCGGTGCTGCTTGGCTTAATGGCATTAAAGCAAACCCCTCGTGAAGAGGAACCACAAATTGTGGTTCCGATGCTTGATATATATGTGGCAGCACCAAACGTTGAAGCCCCAGAAGTAGCTAGGCTGGTAACTGAACCATTGGAGAAGTTATTGGCGCAGTTAACGGGCGTTGAGCATATTTACTCGACCACACAAAGTAATGCTGCTGTCGTTACTCTTCGCTTCGAAGTCGGTCATGATCGTGAGCAAGCCATCCTCGACACTTACGCTAAACTCTATAGCTATCAACACACGATGGCGTCAGTGATCAGCTCATGGCAAATACGTCCGGTTGAAGTGAACGA
>VAOY01037401.1_pt1 | contig 23322 bp, 20 predicted proteins | sample 3393881 | NCBI WGS metagenome assembly VAOY01 (sample SAMN08290430, study PRJNA428436) | hydrothermal vent metagenome | isolation source: Deep-sea hydrothermal vent chimney | place: Indian Ocean: Southwest Indian Ridge
CCTGAAATGAGCGAAGAAGATGGTATGCGTGTAGCAGACCTTGAAACTGAGTTTGCCGAAATGGATGGTTACTCAGCAGAAGCAAAAGCGGGTGAGTTACTGATTGGTGTTGGTATTGGCACAGAACAGCACTACGGTCCTATGTCTGAAATCGCACCAGGTTTTAAACTGCGTGTGTTACTTGCACAAGTACTGTTTTCTGATCCAGACATCATGCTACTCGATGAGCCTACCAATAACTTGGACATCTACACTATTAAGTGGTTAGAAGACGTGTTAAACCAGCGCGACTGCACCATGATCATCATTTCGCACGACCGTCACTTCTTAAACTCAGTATGTACACACATGGCTGACATCGATTACGGCGAGCTTCGTATTTACCCTGGTAACTATGATGAGTACATGTTTGCAGCAACACAGGCTCGCGAGCGTCTACTGAGCGAAAACGCGAAGAAGAAAAGCCAAATTGCTGAGCTTCAACAGTTCGTATCTCGCTTCTCTGCAAACGCTTCAAAAGCAAAGCAAGCGACATCACGTGCTAAACAAATTGATAAAATTCAGCTTGAAGAAGTTAAAGCATCTTCACGTCAAAGCCCATTTATTCGCTTTGAACAGGAAAAGCAATTATTTCGAAATGCCTTAGAGCTAACGAACTTAGCACAAGGTTTTGATAATATGCTCTTCAGTGGCCTTGAAGGCTTAGTTGAAGTAGGCGAGCGTATTGCGATCATCGGTGAGAACGGTGTTGGTAAAACTACATTATTAAATACCCTTGCAGGTCGTTTAGCACCTAAACAAGGTGAGTTTAAATGGTCTGATAACGCTAATATTGGGTATTACGCACAAGACCATGCTGACGAGTTCGAACAAGATATGAACTTATTCCAGTGGATGGAACAATGGCAACAAGAAGGTGACGACGAGCAAGTTGTTCGTAGTTTCTTAGGTCGTATGCTGTTTTCACAAAACGACATTAAAAAGTCAGTAAAAGTTATTTCAGGTGGTGAGCAAGGCCGTATGTTGTTTGGCAAAATTATGATGCATAAACCAAACATCTTATTAATGGATGAACCAACCAACCACATGGATATGGAATCTATCGAAGCGCTTAACTTAGCACTTGAAGCATACGAAGGGACTTTGTTGTTCGTATCACACGATAGACAATTTGTATCATCACTTGCTAACCGTATTTGGGAAATCAAAGACGGCAAAATTATCGACTTTAAAGGTACATACACTGAGTATCTAGCAAGCAAAGAAGCATAATGTGCTTATGAGTGATTAAAAGCCATGCATGTCATGGCTTTTTTGTGCTTCTAGAGTCGCATCTTGATGTGGTTTAAAAGCGATTTATACTGAGTTATCGAATTTAACAATAGAACCTCTATTATTTGCATCAACGCCTTGCCAAAATCGCTTTTAATTCCAACTGAAACTCGCATCTTGATGTGAGTTAGGTATATAATACCCGCCACAAAATAAGGACAAAAGTCCGCTTTTTAGAAAACAATTTAACTGAGGTGTATTTATGACAGTTGGCATTATTATGGGTTCCAAATCAGACTGGCCAACGATGGAACATGCGGCATTAATGCTAGAAAAATTTGGCATTGAATACGAAACTAAAGTTGTTTCTGCTCACCGTACTCCTCAATTACTTGCTGACTATGCAAGCTCAGCTGCTGAACGCGGCATTAAAATTATTATTGCTGGTGCCGGTGGGGCTGCACACTTGCCTGGTATGGCTGCGGCATTTACATCACTACCAGTTTTAGGTGTACCCGTTAAATCAAAAACACTTAATGGTGTTGATTCTTTATTATCTATCTGCCAAATGCCTAAAGGTGTTGCGGTAGGTACACTGGCTATTGGCGAAGCAGGCGCTGCAAACGCTGGCCTTTTAGCAGCACAAATTTTAGGTTGTCAACAGCCTGAAATCTTCGCAAAAGTTGAAGCTTTCCGTAAAGAACAAACAGACACTATCTTAGCTAACCCTAATCCCGCAGAGTAATATGAATATTTTAATTTTAGGTGCAGGTCAGTTAGCTCGCATGATGAGCTTAGCGGGTGCACCGCTTGATTTAAATGTTGTTGCCTACGATGTGGGTAGTGAAAAAATCATTCATCCGTTAACCAGTGAAGTTCACAATAGCACATTACAACAAGCTATTGATAACGCAGACGCCATTACAGCTGAGTTTGAACACATCCCTGATGATGTACTAACGCTATGCTGTCAAAGCAATAAGTTTTACCCAGGTAAAGCAGCGATTAAAACCGGTGGCGACCGCGCACTTGAAAAAGCATTACTTGATAAAACAAATGTTGAATGTGCGCCTTACCAATTAATTACAGAAAAAGCGCACCTTATTGCTGCTGTAGAGCGCTTAGGCAAGCCGCTTGTGATCAAAACTTGCCAAGCGGGTTACGATGGTAAAGGGCAGTGGCGCTTAAAGTCTGATGATCAAATTGACCAAATCTGGTCAGAAATGGCAGATTTCATCGCATCAGGCACCGAAACTGCACCGCACTCTATTATCGCTGAAAAGATGATTCCGTTTGACCGTGAAGTATCTATCATTGGGGCACGCGACAAAGCGGGTAACACAGTTATTTATCCACTCACTGAAAACCAACACACTAACGGTGTACTTACGCTTTCAGTAGCGGGTAAAGAAAAAGCCGCAATTCAAGAACAAGCTGAGGTTGCATTTAACAAGCTAGCGCAAGAGCTTGATTATGTGGGTGTACTGGCAATCGAATTTTTTGATGTGCAAGGCACGTTATTAGTTAACGAAATTGCACCACGGGTTCATAACTCTGGTCACTGGACACAGCAGGGTACGCATTGCTCACAGTTCGAAAATCATATGCGTGCAGTTGCTGGTTTACCATTAGGTAGTACAGAGTTACTTCGTCCTACAGCTATGATCAATGTACTAGGCCAGTCTTCTATTCCACACTCAGTACTTGCAACGCCAGACGTTACAAGTCACTGGTATGGTAAAACGGCTAAACCGGGTCGTAAGATGGGGCATATTAATGTTTCGGCCAATAATCTTCATCAGCTTGGTGAGCGCTTAGCGGCACTTGCTGAAGTGCTGCCCGAGCACGATTACCCAGGCGTAGCTGCTACCAGCACCCAACTTATTTTAAACTGATCAGTTTAAATTCCAAGAAGCCGAGTTTATCTCGGCTTTTTAATTTCTCTACAAGAATAATACCTCTTGTCTCAAAGCACTTGCGTCAGGTTTTTCTTCCTATAGACTAATATTTTTATATTAATATTAGCTTGTTATGTTACATCCTCGATTTAGAACAGTCGTATTTGCGTTTTTTATGGCGCTGTTTATGTCTGGATTTATGTCATTGGTGATCAGTATTTTTAATGTTGGTTTAATCGATAGCATTGCAACCATTTGGCTTAAAGCATGGGCTTTTGCTTTTTGTGTGGCATTTCCTACCGTTATTTTTGTCGCACCTGTAGTACATAAGTTAACCAACAAACTAATCAGAGCGCCGTTGTGATAGCCGAACGCCCAAAACAAATACTATTTATTGCGTTATTTTTAGCATCTGCTTTGCCATTTGTTGGTTCTGCTACGGCACTTGTTGTTGGTGCTTTGTTTGCCATGCTATTAGGTAATCCATTTGCCGCACAGTCACAAGAAATGAGTAAATGGATGCTAAAGTTAGCGGTTATTGGCCTCGGCTTTGCTGTTGATTTTAGTCAAGTAATAGAAGTAGGGCGTAGCTCTATTGTGCTTACAATCGTTAGTATTACCGCGATTATTGGGCTTGGCGAAATTTTGTCTCAGTTATTTAAATTAAATAAAAATACCGGTGTACTTATTTCATTTGGTACTGCCATTTGTGGTGGTAGCGCCATTGCTGCAATGGCGCCTGTAATCAAGGCCAAAGATCACGAAGTAGCTATATCACTCGCTGTGGTGTTTTTATTAAACGCCCTCGGCTTAGTGTTATTCCCAATGATTGGTCATTACTTTGGCCTGACTGAGCAGCAATTCGGTGTTTGGGCGGCACTTGCGATTCACGATACTAGCAGTGTAGTAGGGGCTTCAGCCGCTTATGGCGCATCAGCGCTTGCTATTGCAACAACTATTAAACTCACCAGAGCGATGTGGATCATCCCCTACACAAGCATCGCGGGTGTGTTTTGGAAGTCTGATGAAAAAGCCAGTATACCCTTGTTTATCATAGGTTTCTTGGCGGCTGCGCTTATTAACTCAAGTTTTCCAGAGTATCAAACACTGTGGCACGCCCTTAACATCGGTGCTAAGCAAGTTTTGGTAATGACCTTATTTTTAATCGGCAGTGGTTTATCAATTTCAGTATTAAAACAAGCGGGCATTAAACCTTTTATCATGGCGATGATCTTATGGATCATTGTCAGCAGTATTATTTTACTACTAATAGTAGACGGATTTATTTCATGAAAAATTCTTTATTAAGTTCTTCAATAGCAATCGCTGCAGGCTTATTTGCTAATAATTTAGCGGCTGCAGATCTGCGTGTTGCCACTTTCAACGTGAGCATGGATGCAACAAACTATGCTAAAAAAGGTGAGGCGGTCGATAAAGATGCATTAAGCAAAGCATTAGCAAGTAACCACCAGCAAATTCGCAACATAGCAGAGATTATCCAACGTGTAAGACCAGATGTTATTCTACTGAACGAGTTTGATTATATTGATGCCGACAAAGGCATTAACGTATTTCGTAAAAACTACCTGCAAGTATCGCAAAATAAGCAGGTTGCAATTGATTATCCGTATTATTTTATTGCACCAGTCAATACGGGGTTACCTACTGAGTTTGATTTAGATAACGATGGTGTAAAGGGGCATTACAAAGGAGACGCGCAAGGCTTTGGCTTCTTTGAAGGGCATTATGCAATGGCAGTACTTTCTCGCTACCCAATTGATTTAGATAAAGCGCGTACTTTACAAACATTCAAATATAAAGATATGCCTAATGCGCAAATGCCTACCGACCCTAAAACAGGTAAAAACTGGTATTCTGCTGAGGAATGGCAAGCACTTCACCTAAGCTCTAAATCATTTTGGGATCTACCAATTGATGTTAAAGGAAAAACGGTTCATTTACTTGCTTCACACCCAACTCCACCAGTTTTTGATGGTGATGAAGACCGTAACGGTAAGCGTAACCACGATGAAGTGCGCCTGATTGCTGATTACATCAACAATGCTAACTACATTTATGATGATAAAGGTCAAAAAGGGGGCTTAAAAGCGAAAAGTCGCTTTGTGATTGTTGGTGATTTAAATGCAGCACCTGAAGGTGGTAAAGCTCGTCCTGAAACAACAGACCAAATTTTGAAAAATCCTCTAGTAAATACCTCATTTACACCTTCTAGCAAAGGGGCTAAACAATCCTATAAAGAAGAATATGCAAAAAACTACACGGCTTATTGGCAAGCCCGTGCTGATTACGTACTCCCTTCTAATTATGGTATTGAGATCAACGACGGCGGAGTATTTTGGCCAATAAAAAGTTCAGAATTATACCGTTTGATTAAAGATCGTAATGCATCATCTGATCATCGTATGGTGTGGCTTGATATCAGCTTGAAATAAGCTGTAATTAAACGGAAAAGTTTGGCTGTTTATCCTATAAAAATTGCTATTTCATCAGTGCTTCTGCTTAAATAGGGCGAATTATAATAACCCCGTAAGAAGCACTATGAAATTCAAAACCACTGCTAATAAAACGTTAGTGGCTCTCGCAGTCGCATCTAGCTTTATGCTAGCTGGTTGTCAATCAACCGCCTCAACACCTTCTGAAGAACAAGTAACCAATGTAGCCCCAGTTGTTGTTACCCCTGCTGACACAGGTTCAGCCGAAATCACGCTAGAGCAAGCAATGGCTCACCCTGATTGGTTAGGCCGTCAGCCAGAACGTGCTTTCTGGAACGGTGATTCTAACAGCATTGTTTATGCACAAAAGCAACAGGGTAGTGAGTTACGCGATTTATATGTTCAAGCGGTTAATAGTCAATCTGCATCACAATTAGCGTTAAATAAATTACACACCGTAGGTGCAAAAAACGCAGTTTACTCAGCTGATAAGAAGCAACAGGCGTATGCATTTGAAGGTAATATCTTTGTTAAAAGCTTAAGCACCGGTCAAATTACACAAATTACGCACGACAGCGCACAGCAATCAAAGCCGCAGTTCTTAACGGATGGCAGCCTTGCGTATCGCCAAGGTAATGCATTTTATAAAGTTGATTTGGCAACAGGCCGTCAAGTTGAATTAGTTAACTTACACCTAGACGATGCACCTAAAGGTGTGCAAGAGCCAGACACGTATATTGCAAAAGAGCAGCACAAACTAATTGATTACATTGCGCTGACTCACAAAAACAAAAAAGACCGTGAAGCGCGTAAAGAGCAAATTAATGAGCAAAACGACAGTATTGCTAATTCACAGTTCTATTTAGGCAAAGATAAACGTTTGGCAGATGTACAGCTTTCACCAAATGGCCAAGCACTTGTTGCAGTAACCACTGAAAACCGCTCATGGCGCGATGAAGGCGATATCATGCCTAATTACATTGCTGATGACGCGCGCGTAAAAGCAGAAAAAGTACGCCGTCGTGTTGCGGATGAAAAACCAATCAGCTCAGATGTTATCTACATCGACCTTAAATCAGGTGAGCAAACAACCCTTGCATTCGATACCTTACCAGGTTTTGATGAAGACGTTCTTGCAGCTGTTAAGAAAGAAAACTACGCTCGTGATGGCAAAACTTATAAGTCGGAAAAAGCGCCACGCGCTATCAACCTAATGATGGATTGGGGTTGGGATCAAAGTGCTATCCAGTGGAACACAGATGGTTCACACGTGGCTCTTATGCTTGAAGCATGGGATAACAAAGACCGTTGGTTAGCCACTGTTGATACACAAAACAACAAACTTGTTTCACAGCACCGTTTACATGACGATGCATGGGTAAACTACGCATACAACGACTTTGGTTGGTTGAACAACTCAGATACGCTTTACTACTTATCTGAAGAGTCTGGTTACAGCCATATTTACAAAAAGCCACTAAATGGTAAAGCAACGCAGCTAACTAAAGGCCAATTTGTTGTTTCTAACTTAACGTTAACGGCTGATAACTCAGCGATTTACTACAAAGCAAACGTTGAGCACCCAGGTCTCTACGAAATCTATCGTGTAAACCCTGCAAACGGTGAGTCTGAGCAAGTCACTAACCTTGATGGCATGACTGACTACCAGTTAAGTCCAGATGAAAGCAAACTATTGCTAACCCACTCTAAGATTATGTCGCCGCCTGAGCTATATGTTGCTGATGCAAAAGCAAATACCCAAGCAACTCAACTAACGCATACGGTATCTGGTGAGTTCTTAGCGAAGAAGTTAATTGCACCTAAGATTGTTGCTGTGCCTTCAAGCCACACTGATCAGCCAATTTACGCAAAAGTATATTACCCAGCTGATTATAAAGAAGGCGAAACAGGTAAAAACCGTAAAGCGGTTATCTTTAACCACGGTGCTGGTTACCTACAAAACTCACACATGGGTTGGTCTGGTTACTTCCGCGAGTTTATGTTCCATTCACTACTGGCTTCAGAAGGCTACGTAGTCATGGACATGGACTACCGTGCCTCTAAAGGTTATGGGCGTGACTGGCGTACAGCAATTTATCGCCAAATGGGTACGCCAGAAATTCAAGATTTAGCAGACGGCGTAAGCTGGATGGCAGATAACGCTAACGTAGATACACAAGCGGTAGGCACTTATGGTGGTTCTTACGGTGGTTTCATGACGTTTATGGCGCTATTTACACAACCTGATCTATTCCAAGCAGGTGCAGCGCTTCGTCCAGTAACTGATTGGGCTCACTACAATGGTCCTTACACGTCGAACATCTTAAATCACCCAGATGTTGACCCAATTGCGTATGAGAAGAGTTCACCAATTTATTTTGCGGAAGGTTTGAAAAATCGCTTATTAATCAACGCACCTATGGTAGATGACAACGTATTCTTCCAAGACTCAGTACGCTTAGTGCAGCGTTTAATTGAGCTTGAAAAAGAAAACTTTGAAACAGCTATTTTCCCAGTTGAACCACATGGCTTTGTACAGCCATCAAGCTGGTTAGATGAATACCGTCGTATTTATAAGTTGTTCAAAGAAACGCTTTAGTTTTAGAACTTATACAAAACAGCCACTTATTAGTGGCTGTTTTTATATGTAGACTTTAAAACATTTAAAAATACTGGCAAAGCCAGTACTGTGCCACCAAGTGCACCAATAAAATGAGCATCTATAGCCACATTTGATGCAATTAATTGGCTAACTGAATCACTAGGGCCTGCAATTTGCTCCCAAATAACTTTCGCCCATGTGCCTACGAACAACAACCAGCCTGAAAATAGGCCTGCTTGTACGTCTTTTACCGATCCCCAAATTATTACACCATGCAGTAATGCACTAAGTCCCGTATAAATATAAATATCAGGGCAAAATAACCACACGCCCAATCCACACCAAAGTGCAAGAACAGCGATGTTAAAAGCGTATCTAAATGGTGATGTATGCTCAGCATGTAATGCCCATATTAAAAAAATACCAGCGCAATTTAATAAAAGATGAGGCCAATTTGCATGAACGAATTGACTAGTGAAAATCCGCCAATATTCACCATTTGTAACTAACAACCGGTTAAATTCTAAATAATCATTTAGATTAAATGCCGCAAAAAAAGAGCTTAGTAAGATTAAACATAGGGGAGGAAGTACATATAGTGGTTTCAGGGGCAGGTTGATCATGTTATTTTTATGGCTTAGACATTTTTTGCATATTGTGCACGTTTCACACCAAGATGCCAATTAAACAAAACAACCGGGATTTAGTTTTTTATGTTTTTTAAAACCAAAGCACTTATCGTGCTCTCTTCTTCATTACTGTATTGTTCAACACTTTTAGCTGCACCGGCAAAAATTGAAACAAGAGAACCAGAAGCTGCAACGGGATTTGCTCATAAGCAAGTCGTTGAAGGCGATAAATATATGGTCGCAGCAGCCAATCCTTATGCTGTAAAAGCAGGGCAAAAAATGCTTGAGCTAGGCGGTACAGCAGTTGATGCAGCAATCGCCACTCAACTCGTTCTTACATTGGTTGAACCACAATCATCAGGCATAGGTGGTGGCACCTTTATGATGTACTTTGATAATAAGTCAAAGAGTTTAACAAGTTTTGATGGCCGTGAAACTGCGCCTAGTAATGCGGATGAAACACTGTTTTTAGATGAGCACGGTAAAGCGGTAAAATGGATTGAAGCGGTGGTTGGTGGTCGCTCAGTGGGTGTTCCGGGTATTTTACATGCCTTTGCATCAGCTCATAAGCGCTACGGCAAGCTTTCTTGGGAAACGTTATTTCAACCTGCAATAGCCCTTGCAGAACAAGGATTTGTTGTTTCGCCTCGCTTGCATAAGTTACTAGCTAAAGAACTAAACCCTGGTGTTACAAAGTTACCTGTTATTCGTGATTACTTTTTTCCAGACGGAAAGCCGCTCGCTATTGGCACTGTTAAGAAAAACCCTGAGCTTGCAGCACTTTATAAAGAAATAGCAAAACGAGGTATTGATGCTTTTTACAAAGGCGAAAATGCACAACAACTTGTTCATGCAGTGCAAAATTCAATTGTAGCGCCAGGCACACTTCGCGTAGAGGATTTAGCAAACTATCAAAGCAAAGAGCGTGCGCCAGTGTGTGTTGATTATCATCAATATGAAGTGTGCTCAATGGCACCACCTAGTAGTGGGGGAGTTGCTGTGTTACAAATTCTAGCCTTGCTTGAGCACAAAGAAATGGCAAAGCTTGAACCTAACTCAGTACAAGCGCTTCATTATTTTACTCAAGCATCGCGTTTAGCTTTTGCCGACAGAAATGTATACATGGGTGACCCTGATTTTATGGCAATTCCTACCGAAGGCTTATTAAACAAAGAGTACATTACCAGTCGCGCTAAACTTATTTCAGAGAAAGATGTTCATGCCGAAGCAGGCACGCCGCCTAACTCACTTGCTTATGCACAAGATGATGCGTATGAATTGCCTTCAACAAGTCATGTATCTATTGTTGATAGTGAAGGTAATGCGGTTTCGATGACCAGTTCAATTGAAATGGCGTTTGGTTCAACAGTCATGGTGAACGGGTATATTTTAAACAATCAACTGACTGATTTTGCTTTATCGCCAACAAAAGATGGTAAACCTTTAGCAAATCGTGTTGAAGCAGGTAAACGCCCGCGTAGCTCAATGTCGCCTGTAATGGTGTTTAACAAAGACGGTAGCTTGCGCTTAGTGGTTGGTTCACCCGGTGGTAGTCGTATCATTGATTATGTAGCGCAAGTGGTTGTGGGTGTTCTCGATTGGAATTTAGACGCGCAAGAAGCGATAAACTTACCACGCATTACAAACCGAAATAATTATACCAGCCTTGAAAAAGGCACCGAGCTTGCAAATCATAAAGCTGATTTTGTTAACCGTGGGCACAATATTCGCATCTTAGATTTAAACTCTGGTTTACATGCTGTTGAACTAAAAGAGGGTAAACTTTACGGCGCTGCTGATCCGCGTCGTGAAGGGATTGCTTTAAGTGATAAAAGCCACTAAAAACAAGCTCAGCAGCCTTAAAGCTGCTGAGTTTTCATGTATACTAAAGAGTATGCAGTTTAGAGCATAAAATTCATTTTCTTCAATGGTCTGACAAGGTGGATTGTCATTGCAATTTCACCTTCAACAGTAATAATGTCAGGTCATAATTATGACGCATCAAAGCTTGGAAATATGACTACAAATACCGATCCAAATTATCTATATATTCCTTATTCAGGCCCAGGCCTTATTGAAACGCCACTGTTAAACAAAGGCAGCGCTTTTTCACAAAAAGAAAGAGAAAGCTTCAACTTAGCTGGCTTATTACCTCCTCGTTACGAGACTATCGAAGAGCAGGTTGAGCGTTGTTATCAGCAATATTCAAGCTTTAGCGACAACCTCAATAAGCACATTTACTTACGCGCAATTCAAGATAACAACGAAACCTTATACTACCGCTTAGTTCGTGATCATCTTGAAGAAATGATGCCTATCATTTACACACCAACAGTAGGTGATGCGTGCGAAAAATTCTCGGATATTTACCGCAGTGCCCGTGGTTTATTTATTTCTTATGAAGATCGTTTCCAAATTGATGATATTTTACGTAATGCTACAAAAGGTAAAGTTAAAGTTATCGTTGTAACGGACGGTGAGCGTATTCTTGGTTTAGGTGACCAAGGTATTGGTGGCATGGGTATTCCAATCGGTAAATTATCACTTTACACAGCGTGTGGTGGTATTAGCCCTGCTTATACATTACCTGTAATGCTTGATGTTGGTACAAATAACGAAAAACTGCTTAATGACCCAATGTACATGGGCGCACGTCATAAGCGTATCTCACAAGACGAGTATGATGAATTCTTAGAATTATTTATTAAAGCCGTTAAACGTCGCTGGCCTAGTGTGCTGTTACAGTTTGAAGATTTTGCACAACCGAACGCAATGCCTTTACTGAAACGTTACCGTAACGAAATTTGTAGCTTTAATGATGATATCCAAGGAACAGCTGCTGTGACTGTGGGTTCATTACTTGCTGCATGTCGTGTAAAAGGTGCAAAGCTTTCTGAGCAAAAAGTAGTGTTTGTTGGCGCAGGTTCTGCTGGTTGTGGTATCGCGGAGCAAATTATCAGTACTATGGTTGCTGAAGGCATTAGCGATGAGCAAGCTCGTTCTCAAATCTTCATGGTTGACCGTTTTGGTCTACTTACTGAGGGTATGGAAGGTTTACGTGATTTCCAAGATGCACTAGCTCAACCGAAAGCACACTTAAGTGAGTGGACTTACAGTGGTGAGTACGCATCACTTCTTGATGTAATGCACTGTGCACAACCAGACATCTTAATCGGTGTATCTGGTCAACCTGGATTATTTACAGAGCAAGTTATTCGTGCAATGCATGCATCATGTGCACAGCCAATTATTTTCCCATTGAGTAATCCATCGAAGCAAGTGGAAGCGCTTCCTGCAGATGTAATCGAGTGGACAGACGGCCAAGCAATCGTTGCTTCAGGTAGCCCTTTTGATCCTGTTAATTACAATGGCCAAGTATTTCCAATTCCTCAATGTAACAACAGCTACATCTTCCCTGGAATTGGCTTAGGCGTTATTGCAGCTAAAGCAACCCGTATTACAGATGCAATGTTGATTGTTTCAAGTGAAACGTTAGCAGAGTCTTCGCCTCGCGCTAACACTGGTAAAGGTAGCTTGTTACCAGCCTTAACTGAGATCCAAGCTTTAAGTAAACGTATTGCTTTTGCTGTCGCTAAAAAAGCGATGGAAGAGGGCGTTGCACTAGAATTAAGCGATGAAGCTTTATGGGCTGCAATCGAAAAGAATTACTGGTTACCTGAATACCGTAACTACAAACGTCGTAGTATTTAATTCTTTATTTCCATTTAGAAAAAACAGGCTTTTTAGCCTGTTTTTTATCGTTATTAAAAAATTTGCGTAATCACCTTGTTCATATTGAATTAACCCTTTAAGGTGATAATGAAAGGAGTTTATAGTTAAGGAACATGAATTATGCGTAAGTTCGTTTTTGCCACAATTGCCAGTGCAATCAGTTTAAATGTATTTGCTCAATCAGCACCTGATTCACCTCATATCTACATTCAAGGCCAAGCAACCGTTACCGCTATTCCTGATAACGTCAAGCTGACAGTGGGTATCGTCGAAGTTGATAAAGACCTAATAGCAGCAAAAAATAAAGCTGACACCACAATGGCTAAAGCGATAAAGTTAGCCAAAAGCCAAGGTGTAGATGAAAAAGGTATTTATGCTTCTAATATCTCGATTCATAGACAAACCGAATACAATAGAGAAACAGGTAAACAAAATTTTGTTGGTTACCGTATAACGCGAAGCTTATCTCTGACTCTAGAAGACTTAAAAAAATACCCAATTTTATTACAACAACTTGTTGATTCAGGTATTAATGAAATAAATCAAACTCAATTTGTTTCTAGCCGCTATGATGAGCTGCACAAACAAGCACAAAAGCTCGCGATAAAAGATGCCAAAGCAGCAGCAAAAGAGTTTGCTAGTGATTATGGTGTAGAGCTAAAAGGTTTATATACGGCTTCGAATAGTCCTCTAAAGAGCGATGTACAACCGTATATGCGTGCCGAAAAAATGATGGTTGCCGCAGATGCATCAGGTAACTACGTGCCTGATGCCTATCAAAGTGGTGAAATCACCATCACGGCCAGTAGTTACGCTGTTTACCTCATCGAAAATTAATCTTCAGAATTGGTGGTAAATTTTGCCACCAATTTTTCCCCTTTGTCTTCAGATATTCTCGCAATTGCTTTTAGCATGTTGGTAATTTGCTCTCTGTCGTAATCATTATTTGTATTACGGTCTATATCCTCTACTATCGCTTCTAAATAAATGAATAGGCTCTCTGTGGCTTCACTGTTTTCAGACGATCTAAATAGAATATTTTTAAACGCTTCGAGTACGTTAACCATTACATAGGCATCACCCTTGGCGTAATTGCGTATAGGGGTAAAGTTATCGTGCAATAGCTCGTCAAAAGATGTTTCGTGGAGATATAAATACGGCTTATCACCCTCAGCATGCTTCAGCGAGTAGTTCACATCGTTAATATTGAGCCTTTTAATAAGTAGAATACTCAACATATCAATTGCTTTTACTGCCGTACCAGGATCATTAATACCTGGGCTCATTGCTTTTACTGCGATTTCAGAAATTTGCGTCATACCATAGCGGTAATGGTCACGAATGTATTCTTCGATATAAAAAATAAAACAAGCAAGCAGCTCTTCTACAAGTTCAGGTTTATCTGATAAATCCGTATCACACTTTAAAAAGGGATAACCTTTAACCGTAAAAAAACCTTGTTTAACCGAGATATAAATTCTTATGTTATGTTTTTTACACAAAGCACATAATTTATCACTGTGTGCACCTTTAAAGTAACCTTCTGTTTTACTTTTAATGCTATGCCAATCATCAAAGCTAGGAAAGTCGCTAACAGGGTTCTCATCCTGCATTGAAATAATACTCTTTAGCTCCGCTTTAGTATTCTTGAACAAATCGTTGAGAACATTATCTACTTGAATTGCTTTAGAAATTGAGTGAATAAAGTAAACAAAAAAGCCCAATGAAATAAGGCCAAAAATTAATGAAAACAAGATGCCTAAAGAAGGGATCCCCGTATCTCCATCCCCAATAGTACGGATATTAATAAGCATAATAATTGTGTAAATAATGCTGCCTAAATAGAAACCCAGTACAAGTTGATGTGATTTACGAGTAATTAGGCCAGGTAGTACTCTGGGAGATAGGCCGGCACTGGCACTATTTAATACAATCATTACCATCGAAAAGCTAAACACAGTGAGTGAAATAATACTGCCTGCTAGTGTACTTAAGATAGTTCTGGCGTTTTCTTCACTGTCGACCAGTAACACACCAATTAGCTCTTTAAATTCCATCGATAAAGACGAATACTCAATAGCCGTTGTCACTAAAGCAAAAACTAAAAACATCACCGAGAGCATAGATGGGTAAAACCCTATACTGCTTATCATTTCTCGGTAGTTATCGGCTAATTTTCTTGGCGTAAACATGCACTTCCTTAAGAACAGTTAGACTTTCGATATGATCAAGTCATAATAGTTAAGAATATACAAACAGCCTAGCAATAAACTTGGCTAAGCGTCTAATGTTAAATAAAAATTTGGAAAAAATGTGATTGTTTCAATATTTGCAGCCGTTTTGGCGATAATGTACATCCAGTTAAGTTTTAGGGTAATTAAACTACGCAAAAAAAAGAAAGTCTCGTTGGGAGACGGCGGAGACAGCGCATTAAATGCTGCAATTCGCACTCATGGAAATTTTATCGAATACGTGCCTTTTTCGTTGATTCTGCTATTTTTAGTAGAGTATCAAGGTCTTTCAAGTCATTACTGCTATGTTTTAGGGTTAATGTTAGTCGTCGGACGCATTTTCCACAGTTACGCACTAGCAGAAAATCAATTGAAATTCCGTGTTATTGGTATGGCGCTTACATTTTTAACGATGTTATTAAGCGCTGTTTTATTATTAATTACACGAGTTATTTAGCTTATGCAAACATCTGTTTTTACACTTGCCTTTCTTTTATGTTGTCAAAACGCGCTTGCAAGTGTAGAAATGGACAATCCAACATCAAGCATAACTTCAGAAAATCAAACGCTCCGTGTTGTCTATCCTAAGACCATGCCGAATTTAGATGAAGACGTGCTTTATCCGCTCATTTTACTTCGCTCTGCTTTAGAGCATAGTGGTGTAAAGTTCACTCTAACTCCTTCTAAACATCTTCTAGGCCAAAGCCGCGTACTAAGACAAATAGAAGTTGGCGGAGAGATCAACGTCAACTGGACCATGACAACGATTGAACGAGAGCAACGATTATTCCCGTTAAGAGTGCCTTTGTTCAAAGGTTTATACGGATGGCGTTTACTTTTAACAACCCAATCGCAATTAAAACAGCTAGAGCAACTGCACACGTTAGATGATTTAAAAACAGTTTACTTCGTTCAAGGGCAAGACTGGCCAGATACAAAAATATTACGAGACAACGGATTCGTTGTATCTACCTCTTTAGATTATACGTCACTTTTTAACATGCTAAATAAAGGGCGAGGGCAATTGTTTCCTCGTTCAATTTTGGAAGTTGATATAGAAAAAGCAATGTTTGAAAATGATATGGAACTTGAAGTGTTACCACAACTCATGCTGAAATACCCAAGCCCAATATATTTCTTTTTTAATAAGAACAACACTGACATTGCTGATGCAGTGACTAAAGGTATTAAGATCATGCGTGAAAATGGTGAATTTGATCGCCTTTTTTATAAATATAATGGCGCAGCAATCAATAATGCCAGCATACACACTAAGACTATTATAGAATTAGAGAACAAAGATTTACCTCCATTAACCCCAGTAGACGATGCGTCTTTGTGGTTAACAATACAGACTGTGAATGAAAAATAAGATATTTATAATCGGTTTGCCACGCACAGGCACAACCAGCATATGCCATAGCTTTTTAGAGCTAGGATACAAAACTGCACACACTGCTTATACCCAACAATCAATTCACGGCGCAGAAGTAATTGCAGATACCCCTGTGTTCAATGAATATAAACTACTCGACAAGCACTTTGATAATTGTAGATTTATTAATTTAGAGCGTGAGCTAACTAAATGGTTGCCATCAATAAGACAACTACTTACAAGAATGCACACCAACTTAATGCGAGAAGATGGTGGCTTTAATACTCACCTTAAACGTTGTTACATAGATACTTTTGGCCGTTTTAATTTGTCCGATATTGAATCTGACGAATACCTAACACAGTGTTATAACCGCCACCAAAATCAAGTTTTTGAGTATTTTAGAGGGCGAGAGCACCAGCTCTTGTCTTTGGATGTTGCTGACGAGCAAAGTCCTAAACTACTTCAAAGCTTTCTTCAAACAGAGCAAACTATCACCTTTAAACCACTGAATATAGCGGGCAAAGTAACGGCTTGGAATGACATTAAACACCCTAACAAAGTGGCCTCTACACGAAATGGAAAAATAGATAAGTCACTGGGTTACAATCACAAGATTTTATAACGTAAATACGCTAAAATCGCCGCCATTATTAGTTAAGTTGTTCACTATTATGTTTGAATTAAAATATCACACGCCATTTGAATGGACTGAAGGTGTTCTTGCAGACTTTGATACCTTCTTGCAAGACCATGCCGCAGCCGAAAAAAAAGCTTCGGGTATGGCTATGTCAATGCTATCTCATTATCCAGATCGTCGTAAGCTGGTTAAAGCTATGACTGATTTAGCTTTAGAAGAGATGATTCATTTTAAACAAGTACTCAAGCTTTTAATGGAACGTGATGTTTCATTAGGTAATGATCAAAAAGATCCTTATATTAAGAATATTCGCGCATTATTCAGAAATGGCCGTGATGAGTTTTTAATGGATCGTTTATTAGTCGCTGGCGTCATTGAAGCGCGAGGTCATGAACGCTTCTCTTTAGTTGCAGAGGCACTTCCTGCTGGTAAAGAAAAAGATTTTTATGTAGCTATCGCTAAGTCTGAAGAAAAACATAAAAACTTATTTGTAGAGCTTGCATACGAATACTTTGACAAAGCAGAAGTGGATACAAGATTAGAAGAGATCCTCGTTGCTGAGGCAGAAATTTGTAAGCAAATTCCATTTACAGCTGCACTGCATTAACGTTGATAACGTATTAGGTTTTACCTGATACGTTAAACAACATTTAAAACAATAACTAAGTGTTTAGAGAATACTTAACCCACAACAAATTGATTAAATAAACAGCAAACATTCATCTTTCTCTCCTATAGTTAAAAGTAATTAACTGTGAGGATAGAAGCATGAAATGGATGATGACTCTCACTACGCTTTCATTAATAGGGATTGTAATCACAGGTAACTCGATTTACTCCGAGGTTAAACTCTTTAGCTCAAATGATAAGCCACGCGAAATAACCGCAAGTATGTATCGCTCACTCATATGGCATAGCGATATCTACAAAGATGAAGAGTTTTTGCAAGTCGCTAAAAGCTATTTCAGTGATGGTAAGATTGATACGCTTGAATATACAAAACTGACAAACCTAGCTAAGAAGAGCAGTGGACCTATAATCTATCTGCAGCAAACAAATGAGCAACTTTGGCACGCCCGTTATCAATATAAACAATACCTCGAAAAAAACGCAGTGACGAGACTTGCCACTTTACATTAACTGATTGATTAAAACTTCAAGCTCTACAATCGTTGGCTTCCCGCCAAGGTAGTTGGTATCTATATGGTAAGTGTTGCCAAGCCAATAGGCGCGTTGAGTTGTGTTATGACCATGAATAGAAAAATCAACGCTCTGGTTATCTTCAACTATCTTCTGCTTTGCTATTGTTCGTTCCCACAAAAGTGCAGACACAGCAAACTGTTTATTATTTGAAGGGGCCAACCAATTCCAATTATGCGACACAGTGTGTGATAAACCTATTTTAACACCTTGATAATCTAACAAATATGAAAGAGGGCGTTTGCGTAAGTAATTGCAAACAAATTCAAGTTCATCATCACTTGCATCTATATGCCAGCGACCACCATTTTTAACCCATAACGAAAAGTAGGCTTCATCATGTGCCAATAATGATTCCAGCAACATATGCTCATGATTACCCAATGACATGTAAACACCCAACTCAATAAAGCGTTGAAGAAGCTTTACGCTATCATTACCTCTATCTATAACATCACCAAGCGAAAACAGCACATCGTGATTTTTATCAAAATTTACAGATTCAAGCGCTTGTTCAAATTTTGCTAAGTCAGCATCTAAATCGCCAATAACAAAGACCCGCTTGTTTTTATCTAACTCAAGTTTAATTTGCGTTTGGTTTTGTAATACAACTTTGCTATTAATCAGCTTCAAAGTTACACCTATTGTTTAAAATCACTTATAGGCTAACATAATTAGTTTTAAACTGTTAAAGCTATAGGTGTAAACAGAAAGAAGATAAAAAGCCGACCTTGGGTGAAAGAAGCCAGCTATCAAATTTACAGTTCCTGAGATGAGGCAGTAAATGTACCGTCTCCATTGTTTAACCACAGTCTTGGTGAAGCTGAGGCGCTTTCAGAACTTGTTTCAATTAACTGAAGGTCGTTATTTAAGTATAAGTCTGGGTAGCCATCATTATTAATATCACCTACGCTGGCACCATGTGTAAAAGTATTTTCAATTCCTAAAGCCAATTCGGTTGTGTTTGTTAAACCACTTGCTGAATTCATTAATAGTAAGTTTTGATATCCACTAAATGGAGGAAAATCATAGCCATGATCAGCTACAAATAAGTCGTCGTTCCCATCTAAATCAAAGTCAGCCACTATCCATGCTCTTGCATGTTGTACCTTAGCAACTCCTTGTTCAAAAAGGTCATTTGCCTCTGTAAAGTTTCCATTACCATCATTAACCGCAATATAAACAGGTGTTGTTTGTGTATCATGATCTGCTACAACAGCGCCATTATAAATTGCTTCAGACATCACTAAATCTAAAAAGCCATCACGATTAACATCTAATAAAGCGCTGCCACCGCCAGCTGACAAAGGCACATCAGAATAGGTAATTCTAAAGCTAACATTACCCGCAGAGCTTTGATTGATGAAGCTTGGGATCATTCGTTCACCAAATGTTGGAGCAACTAGGTCAATTATGCTATCACCATTGAGGTCACCAGCTTCAACCCGCCACACTTCTTTAATTTCACTATTAACAATTCCACCAGAAGCTAGGTCGGTAAACTGTAAGGAGCTAGCACTGTATTGAGCACCATTGCTATCGTCAAATAGCTCAATACTGGTAGGTGAAAATAAACCTGTTCCATCGTTTAAATAGATTGTTCCACCAAAACATCCAGATTTACTCGTTTGAGTGACTTCGCATTGCGCTCCATTAGGATTTTGAGCAAGAATAAAATCATCAAAACCGTCTTGGTCTATATCAGCAACGATAACCTCTCCCCATCCAGTGAAGATTGACTCACTTATATTCGTCGTTGCGTCAGTAAATTGCCCAGAATCAGAACCTAAAAGTAAATGGAACTCTGACTCTGTGTAATCTTCATTAGTGTTAACTAAAATAACGTCACTGTACTCATCATTGTTAGCATTAATCATTGCCATGTGAGGACTTGCTTTTATTTGTTGATTACTATTATTCAGTGCAATTGCGCCCTCAAGCTCTGTAAATTCGCCATTACCATCATTAAGCATTAAAAGAGGGTTTTCATAACCCGTATTACTATAAGCTGACACAATAATATCCATATTATTATCGCCATTAGCGTCAACAATCAGTGATGATAGTACTTTTTTTTGGGACAGTCGTGTTGACAACCTGATCATTATTATCATCAGAAGTAGGGGGGCTGGCGTCTTCATTACTTGTGTTTGAATCCGAGCCCCCACCGCCACACGCTACTAGATATAAGGGCGTTACAATTACCATTAACTTTAGGAAGCTGTGTTTCATTAGTTTATCTCCATTTAATTTAATTAACTACTCTTAGCTACTCTCATGAAAATTTCCAGCGATACTACTAGTTGGTGCTTTAAGCTTAATTGCTAATAATAGCACAATCTTTTTTTCTTGCTTTTTGATTAAAAACTATACCCTCGATATCTTAATTAGTTAGAAATTCAACGTATTCATGACTTTTTTCAGTAGCAGTTAAAATAAAAGATGGAGACAATCTGATTTTATATCAGTAATCAATGCTTTTTGTTTTCGTATATACATTGAATAAGTTTTGGCGGATATTCCAATGCTCTTTATAGCTACCGGTAGTTAATAAGCAAAGTAGCTTTTTTGGTTGTTTAACCTATATTAGATTTTATATAAAGATTTAGAAATTCATTTCATTAAAATATAACTCGTTGCTATTTGAGCATTGTCTGGTTATTATCTAACCTCATTTTTTAGGAGTTACCGCCAATATGAACATCTAAACCTGTTATCCAATTTCATTTTTATCTTTTGGACCAACAGGGTTAGTAGGCGTTGCTCACTATCACTTTATATTATGTTACTTCTCGTGTGATCAAACGCTTAGTACCAATTCGCTTAATTAAGTGGTCTATTCTGTGGATTGGTATCACTGCCCCTGTAATACAGGAGGCACTATGCCACACCTTCAAGCTTTTAATTTATATTATCAACATGGCAATGGCGATGTTGTATTTAACGACCTTTCATTCTCACTCACAACTAAAGTTACTGCCTTAGTCGGCAAAAATGGCTGTGGTAAATCAATAGTAGCGTCAATACTCGCTAAGCAAAAAGAGCCTAGCTCTGGCACGGTTGTTTGCCATTCAACCCTTGGCTTTTATCAGCAGATGAATGATGTAAATCAGGCTGAAAACCAAACTATTGCAGAAGCTATTGGGCTAGAGCCTGTATTTAATGCCCTTGATAAGATAAACCAAGGGCAAGTTACAGAGCAAAATTTATCTTTACTTGAAGGCAATTGGGACTTACCAGAGCGCTTTAACGCAGAGCTTTTAAGGCTTGGCGTAAAAAGCAAAACCCCTAACTCCTTAAGCAAACATTTAAGCGGAGGCCAGCTTAGCCAATTAAAGCTTTGGGCACAGTTAAACTGCCTCAAGCCTAGCATTTTAATACTGGATGAGCCATCAAACCACTTAGATACAAAAGGTAAAAGCTGGCTTATAAATCAAATACACAACTTTAAAGGGCAGCTATTACTGATAAGTCATGACCAAGAATTGTTAGAACAAGCCCATGAAATCTGGGAGCTATCATCCCTTGGTTTAACTTATTTTGGTACGTGTTTTTCACAATACCAAACGCAAAAACAGCAGCAAGTTACTGCTCTTGAAAACAAGTTAAACCACGTTGTTAAACAGCAAACTAAACTCAAAGCAGCAGAGCAACTACAAAAGCAAAAAACACAAAAACGTGCAGGCCAAGGCGCAGCCCTTAGAAAATCAGGCAGCCAGCCTAAAGTGCTGATGGATGCTAAAAAAGATAAAGCCAGCGCTCATTTATCATCACAAAGTAAAAACACCGCCAAGCGGGGAGGTGCGCTCACTCGTAATAAACAAGAGCTTCGTAGCCAGCTTGAACAAACTAAAGCGCAGCAATTTTACTTAGCGCAATCAGATGATGCTAAGCACCAAAAAGTACTTAGCTTGGAGGACGTTCTATTAGCGAACGGCACACAAAAACCGCTTAATTTACAGGTATTCAGTGATGATAAAATTCATTTAACGGGTGCTAATGGCACTGGTAAATCAACCTTACTTAAAACCCTGAACCACGACATACCAGCAAAAGCAGGGCAGTTACATTGCAATCAAGCACTCTATTATTTAGACCAACATTTTACATTAATTAACGACGAGCTAACCCTGCTTGAAAACATCATGCTTTACTGCAAAAACCTAGATGAGAGCACCGCACGTACTCTACTTGCCAGTATTGGCTTTAGAAAAGATGCTGTTTTTAAACATGCCGCATTTTTAAGTGGTGGCGAGAAAATGAAGCTCGCTATGTGTATCGTCGGTAATATTGAAAGCACCGCATTTTTGTTATTAGATGAGCCCGATAATCATCTCGACCTTGAGTCAAAACGGCTCTTGGCTCAGTCATTACAGGGTTTTAAAGGTGGGTTTATACTCGTAAGCCATGATAAATACTTTGTAGAAAGCATCGGCTGTAATAAGCAAATTGGTCTATAAAATAGTCATTTATAAATAAGCGTGCTAGGGTGGTTGTAGGTACATTATACCAATCCGCAATAATACTTAATCATTTTGAGGGATTAAACCTGTCGCTAGCTGCGTTAAAAATTTCTGATTTAGAACAACTAAATAACGAAATTTTTGCCTTGCTATCAACGAGGTTTTCTTGCCTCAAAATAGACCACTTAATTAAGCGAATTGGTATTACACGGAATGACAATGAATTTTACAGCTGCTTACCGCATTTTTACTGCTTTATTCTTGCTGATTGTAACTATTGGTTTAGGCATGACACTGCATGATTTTACTTCGGTGATCTATGTGTTCGTGCCGTTATTACTGATGCTAGGCAGCTCATTTATCCCATTCTTTAAACAGCGAAAACTGCGTTTAATACTGTTTGCAGCCCCAATCATTATTCTTTACTGCTTTGGCTTTTATCCTTGGCTTACAAATTTCCAAGAAGTCACCGTTTCATCATCTACCTCAACCCTCGATTTTATCATCATCCCAGTTTGGGCCACCCTCTATGGAGCGGGTTTTGTAGTGCTGCATGAAATAGCATTAGGTGTGGCTAGGGCGGTTAATTGGGGGAAATGAGTAAGCAATCTCACCTTCAAGGCCATAATAAACCTCAGTGGCGTTATTGGCTTTGTTTAAATGCTTGGCTATTTGGCACTAACTTAAAGTTAGAGCGTTTAGGGCGTTTGGGTAAGGGGAGTGGGACTGATCTTCCCCCAATTTTGTAGACTTCTAGCTTCCAGTTAAATACTGTTTTTCATACTCTTCGGGAGACACATGGCCAAGGTGGCTATGTAATCGTTTAC
>VAOY01010599.1_pt1 | contig 23281 bp, 20 predicted proteins | sample 3393881 | NCBI WGS metagenome assembly VAOY01 (sample SAMN08290430, study PRJNA428436) | hydrothermal vent metagenome | isolation source: Deep-sea hydrothermal vent chimney | place: Indian Ocean: Southwest Indian Ridge
AATATTTTAAATTTATAAATTTTTGTTATGTATCAATAAAAAAATATCATTATTAAAACACTGTGAAATAAATTCAATCCCTGTTTAAATATGTTCATCTTTACACGATAGGCAAAAGTGCGTTTTAAGCGTACAATATAGCCTTCAAAAAAACACCATACACGTTGCCTTAGGAGACCCCATGTTAGAACGTAGCATGAATATTTCGGATTTCGATCCAGAGTTATTTGCAGCCATCAATAAAGAGACGGCTCGTCAAGAAGAGCACATCGAACTGATCGCGTCTGAAAACTACTGTAGCCCACGCGTGCTTGAAGCACAGGGTTCTCAGCTAACGAACAAATATGCTGAAGGCTACCCAGGCAAACGTTACTATGGCGGTTGTGAGCACGTTGACGTTGTTGAGCAACTAGCTATTGACCGTGCAAACGAATTATTCGGCACTGACTACGCTAACGTTCAACCTCACGCAGGTTCACAAGCAAACGCAGCTGTTTTCCAAGCGCTTCTTCAGCCACACGATACTGTACTAGGTATGAGCTTAGCTCATGGTGGCCACTTAACTCACGGCTCACACGTTAACTTTTCTGGTAAAACGTACAATGCAATTCAATACGGCCTAAATGAAGAGACAGGCGAAATTGATTATGCTCAAGTTGAAGCACTTGCATTAGAGCACAAGCCAAAAATGATCATCGCTGGTTTCTCTGCATACTCTGGCGTTGTTGATTGGGCTAAGTTCCGTGAAATCGCTGACAAAGTAGGTGCATACTTATTCGTAGATATGGCTCACGTTGCTGGTCTTATCGCAGCGGGTGTATACCCAAGCCCAATCCCTCACGCACACGTTGTTACTACAACTACTCACAAAACATTAGCGGGTCCTCGTGGCGGTCTAATCGTTTCTGCATGTGGTGATGAAGAGATTTACAAAAAACTAAACAGCGCTGTATTCCCTGGTGGTCAAGGTGGTCCTTTATGTCACATCATCGCTGCTAAAGCGGTTGCTTTCAAAGAAGCATTACAACCAGAGTTTAAAACGTACCAAGCACAAGTTGTTAAGAACGCTCAAGCTATGGTTGAAGTTCTTCAAGAGCGTGGCTACAAAGTTGTTTCTGGTAAAACAGACAACCACTTATTCCTTCTTGACCTAATCGATAAAGATATCACAGGTAAAGATGCTGACGCTGCACTAGGTAATGCAAACATCACAGTTAACAAAAACTCAGTACCAAACGACCCACGTTCACCGTTTGTAACGTCTGGTCTTCGTATTGGTTCTCCGGCGATTACTCGCCGTGGTTTCAAAGAAGCTGAGTCAAAAGAGCTTGCGGGCTGGATCTGTGACGTACTAGACAACATCAACGATGAGTCTGTACAAGCAGAAGTAAAAGAGAAAGTGAAAGCTATCTGTAAAAAATTACCAGTTTACGCTTAATTACTGGTTAAACCGTAATTAAGATAACAATAGCGTTGTTTTTTGCTATTATAAAGGCCGCTTACTAAGCGGCCTTTTTTTGTTTTTTATAAACGGAAGTTGAACCCTATGCATTGCCCTTTTTGCACCGCAAAAGATACCAAAGTAATTGATTCTCGACTTGTTGGCGGTGGTCACCAAGTGAGACGTCGACGTGAATGTAACGAATGCCATGAGCGCTTTACCACCTTTGAAGGCGCTGAGCTTGTGATGCCAAGAGTCATCAAGCAAGACGGTAGCCGCGAACCATTCAATGAAGACAAGTTACTCAATGGCTTGCATCGCGCTTTAGAGAAACGCCCTGTTAGCACTGAGCAGGTCGATGAAGTCGTTAACATCATTAAATCTCAACTTCGTGCCACCGGTGAGCGTGAGATCTCTAGCCATTTAATTGGCGAGTGCATCATGGAATCACTAAAGAAACTCGACAAAGTAGCCTATGTGCGCTTTGCATCGGTTTATCGTTCATTTGAAGATATTCGCGAGTTTGGTGAAGAAATCGCTCGTTTAGGTGATTAATCATGTCGTTTACAGAGCTTGATACAGCTTATATGGCGCGTGCCATTGAGCTTGCTAAACAAGGTCGTTTTACTACGACGCCAAACCCGAATGTTGGCTGTGTTTTGGTTAAAGATGGCGAAATAGTCGGTGAAGGGTTTCATCAATTAGCAGGGCAGGGCCATGCTGAAGTGAATGCCTTGGCTGTAGCTGGCGACAACGCGAAAGGCGCCACTGCCTATGTGACTTTAGAGCCTTGTAGTCATTATGGACGCACTCCACCTTGTGCCGAAGGTTTAAAAGCAGCGGGTGTTAGCAAGGTGATTGCCGCTATGGTCGACCCAAACCCTGCGGTGAGTGGTCGCGGCCTACAAATTTTAGCCGACGCCGGTATTAGCGTTGCATCTGGTTTACTTGAACAACAAGCGCGCGATTTAAATAAAGGTTTTTTAAAGCGTATGGAATCAGGATTGCCATATGTGATTTGTAAAATGGCGTGTAGTTTAGATGGTAAAACTGCGCTAAGTAACGGCCAAAGTAAATGGATAACAGGCTCTAAAGCACGCCAAGACGTGCAAGCTTTTCGTGCCCAAAGTTGCGCGATACTCACTGGCGCAGATACGGTTATGACCGATAATGCAAAACTGAATGTTCGCATTGAAGAGCTTCCATTTACCATGCCAACCTCGCTGCCTTTGCGCCAGCCGACCCGAGTCATTATTGACTCACAAAAAAGGTTAACCCCAGAACTCGCTTTATTTAGTATTGAAAGTCCGGTGATTATTTTTACCACGTCGCTTGATAATCAGCATAAATGGCCTCACTTTGTTAAACACGAAGTAGTGCCAGCAGTTAATAATAAAGTTGATTTATCGGCGGTTTTAAAGCGTCTTGCTGAACTACAATTTAATCATATTTGGCTCGAAGCAGGTGCGACCCTCGCTGGCGTGTTTGCTGAGCAGGATTTAATTGACGAATACATTGTTTATATTGCCCCTAAGTTAATAGGTGATATGGGCAAAAGCTTACTAAACTTTGCAGAAGTCACTTTGATGAGTGATATCACTGAGCTGACCTTTACTGATACAGTGATGATTGGTGACGACATCCGTATAACCGCGAAAAAAGCAAAGCAAGCCACATATATTGAAAATAAAGAGTAGCACTATGTTTACTGGAATAATTGAAGCAACAGGTAAAATTGTTGAACTAACACAAAAGCAAGGTGATCTAGCTATTCGTATCCAAAGCACTAATTTGGATATGAAAGACGTCAAGCTCGGTGACAGTATTGCCACCAACGGTGTATGTTTAACGGTTGTCGCTAAACATAGCGATGGTTTTAGTGCTGACTTATCAAACGAAACAATCAGCTTAACTGGATTTGCACATTACAAAAAAGGCCAAACAGTTAATCTCGAAAAAGCCATGCAACCACTTTCTCGCTTAGGTGGGCACTTGGTATCAGGCCATGTTGATGGTATTGCGACGGTAGAAAGTATTAGTCCTAGTGCTCGTGCAACAGAGTATTGGCTAAGTACCAACAGCGATTTAATGAAATACATTCCGTACAAAGGTTCGGTATGTATTGATGGTATTAGCTTAACGGTTAACGAAGTCGAGCAAAATCGCTTTAAGTTGACGATTGTTCCACACACCGCTGAGCAAACAACGATTGCAGAATTTCAGGTGGGTACTCAGGTGAACTTAGAAGTTGACCAGATTGCTCGCTACTTAGAGCGCCTAATAAAAGGGGCTGAACAACCTTCCCGTTCAGACATATCAATGAGCTTGCTAGCACAAGCTGGCTTTATTAAATAAGCACGGATAGGTCTAATTAATCATACTCTCATGGGCACATTATGAATTTACACAGCGCGCAAGAAATTATCGATGACATTAAAGCCGGTAAAATGGTTATTTTAATGGACGATGAAGACAGAGAAAATGAAGGCGATTTAATCATCGCAGCAGAACATATTAGTGCTGATGCCATCAACTTTATGGCAACACACGGCCGTGGTTTAATTTGTTTAACCATGACACAAGAGCGTTGTCAGCAGTTAGAATTACCACTTATGGTCAAAAATAACGGTGCTGCCTTTTCAACTAATTTCACTATGTCGATTGAAGCGGCAAAAGGTGTAACAACCGGTATTTCGGCGGCCGACCGTGCACGCACAGTGCAAGCAGCTATTGCTAAAGGTGCCGTGCCTAGCGATATCGTTCAACCAGGGCATATTTTTCCGATTATGGCGCAGCCAGGTGGCGTGTTAACACGTGCAGGTCATACTGAAGCAGGTTGTGATTTAGCGCGTTTAGCGGGTCTTGAGCCTTCATCAGTGATTGTTGAAATTTTAAATGCAGATGGCACCATGGCACGTCGCCCTGATCTTGAAGTATTTGCGAAAGAGCATGACTTAAAGATTGGCACCATTGCGGATTTAATCGAGTACAGAAACCTAAACGAAACCACCATTGAGCGCGTTGCTAAATGTAAACTGCCAACCGATCACGGTGAGTTTGATTTAGTGACCTACAAAGACACTATTGATGGTCAACTTCATTATGTTTTACAAAAAGGTGACGTATCTAAAGATGAGCCAACGTTAGTACGTGTTCACTTACAAAGTACGTTTAATGATATTTTGCTCTCAGATCGCAATGCTGACCGTAGTTGGGGTTTATCTGATGCAATGGCTTATATTGCTAAACATGATGGTGTATTAGTGATTTTAGGTAAACAAGAGTCAACCGAAGAGCTTGAAGCAACAGTAAAAGCATTTGCCGCTGAAGATGCGGGTGAAAATGTCAGTCATCGTAAATTCCAAGGTACATCGCGTACGGTGGGGGTCGGCTCTCAGATCCTAGCTGATTTAGGTATTGAAAAGATGCGTTTAATGAGCCGTCCGAAAAAGTACCATGCGTTATCTGGTTTCCACTTAGAGGTGGTTGACTACGTTGAGCCGCAGTCTTAATTAACTAGGCTACTTTTATATTTTTGTGGTATTATGCGCCGTAATTTTTGCGCAATCGCAACCGCTTAAACTTATTTTTTAGGGTTATTAAATGAAAATTATTGAAGGTAACAAATACGCACCAGGCAAAAAATTTGCCATTGTCATTTCTCGTTTTAATGACTTTATTGGTAGTAGCCTATTAGCAGGTGCTGTTGATGAGCTCAAACGCACAGGTGGCGTATCTGACGACGACATTACTGTTGTTTACGTACCAGGTGCAGTTGAATTACCTTTAGCAGCGAAACGCGTTGCAGCAAAGAAAGAACACGATGCAATCATCGCTCTAGGCGTAGTGATCAGAGGTGGTACACCACACTTTGATTTAGTCGCTGGCGAATCAAACAAAGGTCTTGCGCAAGTATCTCTTGAGTACGATATCCCGGTTGCATTTGGCGTATTAACCACTGAAAGCATTGAGCAAGCAATTGAGCGCGCAGGTACCAAAATGGGTAATAAAGGCGGCGAAGCTGCTTTAGGTGCGCTTGAAATGGTTAATGTGTTAGACAAAATTTAAGTTTAAGGAATCTCTGTGAAACCAGCAGCAAGACGTAAAGCACGTATCTTAGCACTTCAAGCCGTATACTCTTGGCAGTTAAGCGGTAACCCAATTGCTGATATTGAACAGCAAATGTTAATTGAAAATGATGTGACTAAAATCGACGTCGAATATTTCAAAGACCTAGCACGCGGTGTTGTTGTTAACTGTAAGCAATTAGATGAAATCGTTGCACCACATTTAGCACGCCCAGCTGATGAGTTAGACATGGTCGAAAAAGCAATTTTACGTCTGTCTGGCTACGAGCTGAAATTCCGTGAAGACGTACCTTACAAAGTAGCCATCAATGAAGGCATTGAGCTTGCGAAGATGTTTGGTGCTGAAGACAGCCATAAATTTGTTAACGGTGTACTTGATAAAGCAGTGAAAGAGCTGCGCAAGTAATCAACCCCGTAAAGGAGAGCCGGCTTGGGCCGGCTTTTTTGTGTATGAAGGAATTTGAATTAATCAATCGTTACTTTAAAGGTCGCGGCATTATTCGTCGTGATGTAAACCTTGGAATTGGTGACGATTGTGCGTTAGTGACCGTGCCTGAAAACTGCCAACTGGCAGTAACAACAGACACCTTAGTTGCGGGTGTACACTTTTTTGATGATATATCACCACGTGCTCTTGGGCACCGTGCTTTAGCCGTTAATTTAAGTGATTTGGCTGCTATGGGCGCTGAGCCTACGTGGGTTTCGGTTGGTTTAACATTGCCAGAAGCTAATATAGAGTGGCTTGAACAGTTCACCGAAGGCATGCATGAGATTGCAGAGTACTTCAATGTGCAGATCATTGGCGGTGACACTACACAAGGCCCTTTAACGATTACCATTTGTGCTAAAGGCATTGTACCTGAAGGCAAAGCGTTGCGTCGTAGTGGCGCTAAAGTGGGTGATTGGATTTATGTAACTGGTCCACTAGGGGATGCTGGCGTAGCCATTGAAGCCCGTAAGCAAGGCCTTGATATTGCCCCTGAACATTTAAGCTATTTGAATAATCGCCTCGATTACCCGACCCCCCGTGTGGCTGCAGGTCAAGTTCTACGCGGTGCAGCCTCATCGGCCATTGATATTTCTGATGGCTTACTGGCAGATTTAGGCCATATTTTAGCGCTATCGCAAGTTAGTGCTGTGATTAATGTTGATAAAGTGCCTGTGTCAGATGCATTAAATTCGTCGATCCCACGTAGAGATCAATTTGATTACATTCTAAATTACGGTGACGACTACGAGTTGTTGTTTACTGTGCCTGAAAGTAATAAAAGCATGGTAGATATGAAACTACGCCAGTACGGTGTTGAAGCGAGTTGTGTTGGGCAAATTAAAAGTGGCGAGGGCGAGATTGAGCTATTACTTGATGGTGAAAAATTTAACTATCAAGGTAAGGGCTTTCAGCACTTTACGAAGGAGCCGGTTTGAGTAATAACCGTTTATTCAACTTAAAACGCCCACACCAGTTTTTTGGTTTGGGTTTTGGTTTAGGTCTTGCACCTAAAGCACCAGGCACCTTTGGGACCTTTGCTGCCTTGCCATTTATTTTCACCACTATGTATTTTCCGCTGTGGTTACAGATTGTGTTTGCAATTGTGATCAGCGTGTTTGGTATTTGGGCCTGTGGTAAAACAGCCGATGACTTAGGGGTACATGATCATCCAGCCATTGTTTGGGATGAAGTTGCTGGTTATTATATCACCATGATGGGTGCCGTATTAAGTTGGCAGTCACTATTGGTTGGTTTTTTATTGTTCCGCTTTTTTGATATTGCTAAACCAGGTCCTATCCGAATTTTAGATAGACGTTTACACGGTGGCTTGGGCATCATGGCTGATGATATTTTAGCAGGCATATTTTCATTAATTTGTGTTCAAGCCTTGTTTAAAGCAGGCTATTTACCTTTTTAAACGATGAGTTAGGTGTTACTTGGTGGCAAGTATATGATGCGATTTATAATTCTCTGTTTGTTGATGCTTTGTAGCACGTCTGCATTTGCGTCTATTACCGACTACGTCGTTAAACAGTGGAATATCCAAAATGGCTTGCCCTCACAATCTTTAAAAAGTATTGCTCAAGATGAGCAAGGCTATATGTGGCTAGGCACACAGTTTGGCCTAAGCCGCTTTGATGGAAACACCTTTACTAACTTCAATACACAAAATAGCGATTTTCTACCTAGTAACGGTATTAATAAGCTATTGGTAGATAGCACTGGGTTACTTTGGGTTGGTACCAAAAATGGTTTGGTAACACTTGACCCTAAAACTATGATGTCGCAAACCTTTAACGTAAAAGGGCCTGTTCGCGATATTCTTGAAGACTCAAAAGGCAGTATTTGGATTGCAGCCAATGGCCTTTATTACGTAGCACGTAATCAGGTTACATTAAATCAAAATTCAGCCTTGGTCGTGCCTGTATCCAATGCCACACCAATTACGCAAATTGTCGGTTCAGTCAGTCAAATGGCGCTATCACCAGAAGGTATATGGTTGGTCAATGAGCGTCACTTATTACGTTTAACCAATACTTCATCTGACTTTGCAAAACTACGTTTAGAACTTACCGCAAAAGTGTCATTACCCGAGCGCCTAGCGCAGACCATTATTCATGATATGGCTTGGCTTGAGGGAAACTTATATTTGGCATCGGAGCTGGGTGCATACTTTCTTGATTTAGATGATGAGCTGCGTCCATTCCCACTCCCTAACGCGAGTAACTCAGCTGTTTACAAGTTTATGAGCGATTCAGATGGTGCGCTGTGGATTTCCACCTATGGTCGTTTATTATTTAGAGATAACTCAGGTGACTGGCAGTGGGTTGAGCCTAGTCAGTTAGATCAGAGCATTTGGTTTGCTGACATTTTTCGCGATAATCAAAATAATATTTGGCTGGCAAGCTTTAGTGAAGGTTTGTGGCTTGCTCACGAAGGGCGAATAGAGCGCCACTCTGCTATTTCAAATATGACCGAAGCGGTGATGGCGATCAGCCAAGCGCCTGACGGTAAGTTATGGGTTGCTAACCGTAGTGGTGTTGGTTACTTCGATTACAATAAAAATTTTGTAAATCAAATACCCAGCAATCAATTTGGTCGGGCTGCAGTGCATGACTTACAATTTGATGGCGACCGCCTTTATATTGCCACTGGTCGAGGCGTTTTTTATTATGAAAACCAGCGTCTATATACGGTACCTGGTCGAGCTCTTCGTGATAACCCCGTATTTGCAATTAGCCGTTCAAACAAAGGTGGTTTTTGGCTTGGCACGGGTCGAGGCATGTATCGGTTGAGTTATGGGGGATTAACGCCATTCGCTTACAACGCTTTTTTAAGCAGTAAATTTATAACCTACGTACTGGATGAGCAAAACTTTGGCTTAATTGGCACAAGTAAAGGTGCTTACTACTTTACCGACCGCGGTATTGAGAAAATTGGCGATCAGACCAGTTTAGAGAGTGCGTATGTAACTAGTATTTTAAATATCGACGGTGTGGGTATTTTAATTGGCTCTTTGAATGATGGCTTATTTTATCGCAGTACACAAGGGCAGTGGCGTCAGCTAGATGCTACTGACGGTTTACCCTATGGCTCTATTTTCAGTCTTGTCTACGACAAACAACTAAAGCGTATTTGGGTCAGTACCATGAAAGGCGTATACCGTATGCCTGTTGAGCAGTTTAGTACTGACATTGAGAGCTTGAAAGTTGAGCAGGTTATTTCGTCATTTGACCGCCAGCTTGATGGTAAAGCTAGCCAATGTTGTGCAGGTCTTGGTCATGATGCGGTGGCGGACACTGGTAATTCGATTTGGTATCCAAGTCTACAAGGGGTCGTTGAAATACCTAAAAGTGTTGAACTATTTGGTGTTAAAGCGCTTAAGCCACGTATTGAAAACATTACCACACCTCTTCGTCAAATGAGTACGGCCTCGCTCGGTGCTAAACCTGAATTACAAATTGATGAGCGAGATGTCACCATTAAGTACACCGCTATCGATTATTATGCTCCTTCAAGTATTGAGTTCCGTTACCGATTAAGTGGGTTAGATAGTCACTGGCGCTATGCAAATACACGTCGCGAAGCAATCTACACAAACTTACCACCGGGCTCTTTTTTATTTCATCTAGAAGCTAAACGCCGCGGTGAAGACTGGCAGAAAGCGCGCAGAACAGAATATGCGTTTGTTGTCCCGCAACGATTTGATGAAACTATTTATTTTAGATTGCTCATTACAAGCAGCTTTATTTTATTATTTTATCTTGTCTTTTGGGTGTTTAGAGCGCAAGAAAAACGCAAGCAGTTAGCCCTTGAAAGCTTAGTAACAGAACGCACCGTGGAGCTTCGTGAAGCGAACGATAAGCTTAATCAAGTGAACTCACAGCTTAAATTAGTTAGTCACTCAGATGAGCTTACCGGGCTTCGTAGTCGTCGCTTCTTATTTGATCAACTTCCTAAGGATATTGAGCACTTCCAGCGTAACTCGCAATCACTGCAAGCGCAGGGTAAATCCTTAGTATTGATGATTATTAACTTTGATAATTTTAGCCGTATCAATGACGCCTATGGACCGCTGGCTGGTGATAGTTGCTTACAGCAAATGGCTACACTGTTGAATAGTCGTACCCAAGGCTCTGATTATGTTGCACGTTGGAGTGGTGATGAGTTCTTACTTTTACTGCGCGATTTTAAACGTTCTGGTATAGATAGTTATGCAGCTGAACTGTGTGAGGCTATTGCGGGTAATGCATTTAGACTTCCAAATGGAGAGTCAACAACCATTACTGCTTCTCTTGGATGGTCTTTTTATCCGCTTCCTTTGCTAGGTGGGCAAGTTATTGGTTGGGAAACATCAGTGAACCTTGCAGATATCGCGCTACATCAAGTTAAAAAGCGTGGTGGCGACGGGGTGGCTAATATAACGTTTGATGAGCAGCTTGACGCATTTGAGTTTGAACAAACTCAAAATGTTGATCAGCAACTCAGCGCTCTTCAGGCTAATGGTCTAGCAGATATTAAAATCTGGATGCGCTAAATAAAAATGCCTTATCTAGGGCTAGATAAGGCATTGGAGGCCAACCAAGGCGCTTGTTACCTAAACGCCTATTGATGGTTTAGTGGTTAAGCCAAGCTGGTAAAATAGCCACCGACTCAGGCGCTGTAAATGAGTAGCTGACATCTGCAGCTATATCGCCTCCGGGGCTATTTAAAATATTGTCGAAACGCATTACTAGACCGTTTGATTTCTCAGCAACATAGAGATGGCTGCCTGTGTACATAATATCTACAGGGTTACCAAGCTGACTAGCGGGGCCTGCGATGTTAACGCTAACGTTGGTTAAACCACTTGCCATTGATGCATTATTTATCACGTAAATTTTACCGTCTGTTGCATCCGCAGCACTGCCTACATCAGAGATAATTAACGAGTCACTGGTTGGGTCGTAGTCTATGCCATGAATGTTTGTTGGCGCCGCAAATGCAGTACCACCCGATGCAGGAGTAATTAAGCGATCTTCACCGGAAATAGTTGTCATGCCCGCTAGCCATTTGCTTTTAACTTCATCGAACACTGCAACCGTCCCATTGGTCAGTGCGACAAACGCTTTATCTGTAGCAGGGTCATAGTCAACATCCCAAGGGCGCGCACTAGCACTAGGAGTCAGTGTCATGAGTGGGCTTACATCACCTGTTGCGCAGCTTGAAAATATCAGCACCCCAGGTGTAGTTGGATTGAATTCTGCAACAAATACCATGCCAGCATCAGATGCTACATCAAGCCCCTTCGGTGAAATAATACCGGTATTTGCGCCGGTAATTAATCTGTCTTGAGCCATTGAAAAACTTTCGCCATCACGAGAAGTCGCCACTTTAGTTGAAATTGCAACGCCGCCAATTGACGTGTTTGCATTATCAAATGTGGCATAGCTGGTTCCTGATTTGTCGAATGCAACACTTTCAATGGTTTGGCTTGCATTATAAGTCGCAAGCTCGGCTGTTAAAGGAGCATTTAAACGACTAATTTGCCCTGTAGTAGGGCCTGCAGTCCCTGGGTTACTGCTGACTGCAACACCAAGTAGTGGCATATTTACCATGATACTATCTGAGCTATCTTGCATATCGTTATGCATGATGGTTTCTGTAATTGATTCTGGTTTTGTGGTTGCAGTGACTAAGTCTGGCGAAATATCACCGCTTGGGCCTGCAAATATGTTACTAAAGACCAGAACTGCGTCATTTGATTTTTCAGCGACTCTTAAGTCACTTCCTGTGAGGCTTATATCAACTGGGTTACCTAGCATAGACATAGGCCCTGCAATATGACGATCTACTGCGACCATGCCACTGGCTTGTGATGCATCAGAAATAACAAAAATTGCACCATCTGTTGCATCTGATGCACTGCCTACATCAGAGAGTACTAAGGTGTTAGTTTGCATATCAAGCGCGATGCCATGAATGTTGACTGAAACTTTAGCACCGCTGTCATCGCTAGGTGTAATTGTTCGGGCTGGTGTTGCGACAAAGCCACCACTGACGTAATTGTCATAAACTGCTACATCACCATTAGTTAGTGCAACGTATAAACGATCGTTGTCATCGTCGTAGGTTAAGTCCCATGGTTTTGCATCTGTGATTGTTGTTGCAAGTGGGGCCACATCACCTGCAGCTTCTTTACCGAATACAGTGACTTGCATCGCATTAAAATCAGCAATCAGCACCAAGCCATGCTTGTGAGATACATGAATACCCTTAGGGTTGACAAGGGTTGTGTTAGTACCGCTTATCATACGATCAATACTGCTGTTGTAGCTGTCATTGCTACGACTGAGCACCTGACATACGGTGCTTAACGAGCCATTACCAGAATCCGCTGCTTGCACTAAATTACCTAGGCTATCGAATGCAACACCTTCGTTGGCGCCGCTATTAAACGTACTTAATTTAGCCGCATTTTGATCAATCAAGTTGACTGTGCCTGCGTTATCAGCGCCATTGTTAGCTAGAATAAAGGTGGCTGCCGCAAAGCCTGGCGCACCATTTTGCCCATCCATTCCATCCGAACCATCTTGTCCTGCAACACCTTGTTGACCTGCTGCACCGTCTTTACCATCATCGCCACTGCAGCCTGCAATACCAATCGTAACAGCGAGTGCTAAGGCCGAAATTGTTAATTTCATAAGTTTAGATTGAGTGTCGATTTGTTCTACTGCTAGGTTGTTTTTAAACGCTTTCATTTGTTCATACCTTCTCTAATATTCCATCAAATGTGAACAGACATCAGTTTTGCTTAGCACAGCTTAAAAGCATATTACTTGCTCACGGGTTAACCTCATTGAATAAACGAAGAAGGGGTATGATTGGATGCAGAAAAATTAATTATTTTTCAATTTTTTTGGATGTGATTGTTCTATAAATAAAAAAAGGAGCTCTATGCTCCTTTTTGTAAATTAATGTCAGGCTATGAATGCGTTGATACTGGTTACTATTCCTTGGGGATCTAATCCCATTTCTGCATGCATCTCTTGTTGAGTGCCATGCTTAATGAATTCATCAGGAATACCTAAGTTTAATATTTTCACATTCGCTTTAGCGGTTGCTAAATACTCATTTACTGCAGAGCCAGCACCGCCAGCAATGGCGTTGTCTTCTAATGTCACAAGTATATCGTGCTCTGCGAGTAAGTCATCAATAGCGTGTGTATCAAGCGGCTTAATAAAACGCATATCAAGTAAGCTGGCGTTGAGTTCTTTTGCCGCCAGTTCAGCGTTTTCTAGTAATGTACCAAACGATAAAATCGCCACTTTACTGCCTTTGCGTATAGTGCGTGCACGGCCTATTTCAATTGCGCTCATTTGCGTTTCAACGTCACAATTGCCCGCACTGCCACGCGGGTAGCGAACAGCCACTGGTTGATTACATTGGTAACCAGTGTAAAGCATTTGTCGGCACTCATTGGTGTCGCTAGGTGCCATGATAATCATGTTTGGTATGCAGCGCATAAAGCTTAGGTCGTAGGCACCTTGGTGAGTTTCCCCGTCTGCGCCAACAATACCTGCACGGTCAATGGCAAATAAAACAGGAAGGTTTTGTAGTGCCACATCATGAATGAGCTGATCATATGCACGTTGTAAAAAGCTTGAGTAAATGGCAACAACTGGTTTTAAGCCTTCACATGCTAAACCTGCTGCCAGTGTTACTGCATGTTGCTCGGCTATAGCAACGTCAAAGTATTGCTCGGGATATTCTTTCGAAAAGCGTACCATGCCTGAGCCTTCACGCATTGCTGGGGTAATCGCCATCAGCTTGTCGTCTTGTGCAGCCATATCACAAAGCCAGTCACCAAATACATTAGAGAATGTTGCGGCTCCTGGTTTTGATTTGGGTAGTTTTGACATGCTTGGGTCAAATTTTGGTACACCATGGTAGCCAATAGGGTCCGCTTCAGCAGGTTTATAACCTTTCCCTTTTTGCGTTTTTATGTGCAGTAATTGTGGGCCTTTAAGGTTACGCATATTGCGTAAGGTATCAACCAACATATTTACATCGTGCCCATCAATCGGGCCGATATAATTTAAACCCAGCTCTTCAAAGAAAGTGCCAGGGATGACCATACCTTTTAAGTGTTCTTCCATGCGACTTGCAAGCTCTTTTACTGGAGGCAAGCCTGATAGTAGCTTTTTGCTGCCTTCACGGATGTTGGTATAAAAACTACCTGATAAGATTCGTGCAAAATGATTGTTCAGTGCACCCACGTTTTCAGAAATCGACATTTCATTATCATTTAAGATAATTAATACGTTAGGGTTTACATCACCCATGTGGTTCATCGCTTCGAATGCCATACCTGCGGTAATCGCACCATCACCAATAACAGCTACGGTTTTTCGATCTTTACCTTCTTTTTCAGCGGCAATGGCCATTCCTAGCGCGGCTGAAATTGATGTACTTGAGTGACCCACACTAAATGTGTCGTACTGGCTTTCTTCGCGAAATGGGAAAGGGTGTAAGCCGTCTTTTTGACGAATAGTATGCATCTGGTCACGGCGACCCGTTAAAATTTTATGTGGGTAGGCTTGATGGCCTACATCCCAAACGAGTCGATCAGAGGGCGTGTTATAGACATAATGCAGAGCGACAGTTAATTCAACCGTGCCTAACCCTGAGGCTAAATGACCACTACTTTGCGAGACTGAGTTAAGCAGGTACTCGCGTAACTCTTTACTAAACGCAGGTAATTTATCTTGCGCTAAATCACGCAGCTGTGCTGGCTCGTCAACCAAACTTAATAATGGATACTTGCTACTATCAAGTGTCATGATTTTATATACATCCTTCGCTAACCAGAGTGCATTATAGCTTATTGTGACTCTGATTTTTTAGTTATTTTGTCGTTGTTTTACGCATCAATATTTGCGTTCAACAATATAGTTGGCAAGCCTTGCCAGTTCACTCGTATCGAAATTAATCGCCTCTAAAGCTTGATGTGCTTGCGCGAGTAAATCTTGCGCTTTTTGCTTTGCACCATCCAGTCCTAAAAGAGCGGGGTAGGTTGCTTTATTTGCTGCAATATCTGACCCTTGCGGTTTGCCAAGTGTTTCTGTATCTGCTTCGACATCTAGGATATCGTCTTGTACCTGAAAAGCCAGACCTATCGCTTGTCCAAACAAATTAAGCTGTTTTAATGTGTGTTCGTCACACTGATTGGCACACAATGCACCTAGGGTTATTGCACAATTAAGCAGTGCCCCTGTCTTCAGTTGGTGAATACGCTCTAATTGTTCGACACTGATTTCATTATTCGTCGCACTAATGTCAAGCGCTTGACCACCTACCATACCTTCAATACCTGAGGCTTTGCTTAATGAGGCGATCATTTTTATTTGCTGCGCTGGCGGTACAGAAAAAGGATGATTGGCAATTAAGTCAAAGGCAAGTGTTTGTAGTGCATCACCTGCAAGAATAGCGTTTGCTTCACCATAAACTATATGGCAAGTAGGGCGGCCACGTCGCAGATCGTCATCATCCATTGCTGGTAAGTCATCATGAACTAGTGAATAGCTATGGATACACTCAATGGCTGCTGCAAGAATATCGAGGTCTTTTTTCTGTGCCCCCATCATCCTACCTGTTGCATAAACAAGGTAAGGACGTAATCGTTTGCCGCCATTTAACACGCCATAATGAGTGGCTTCTTTTATTGTTTGTTCGGTATCTAAAGGCTGATCAAAATAGTGATTAAGTGTTGCTTCAACATCATTGCGAGCATCTTGCAGTTGGTCTATTAATTGCACTGAAATTAGTCCAAATTTGAATCGAAATTGCTCAGTGGAGCTTGGCTATCGTTACCCATAAGTATGGCAACTTTTTGTTCTGCTTGTTGTAGTTTACCTGATGAGGCATTAGCTAATGCAATACCACGTTCAAACTGCTTAAGAGATTGCTCTAATGACAAGTCACCCTGTTCCATTTGTACAACAATATTAGATAATTCATCCAAGGCTTCTTCAAAGCTCAAGTTTTCTGGTTTCTTCGCTGCCATAGTGGCCTCACAAGCTGATAGAAAGTGAGGCCAATTTTAGGGGGAATGCTAAACTAGGTCAAAGAATGATGTGTTTTTTTACGCATAAAGCAACGCCAATATGCTATTTTTACGCTTTTAGACACAAGATAAACTTGTAGCTTGAGAAACTTACATTAAAATAAAATTAATTCATTTAATGATTTAAGTATTTCAATTGCTTGCCGATAAGCAGTTAATAATAAAAATTTGATGCCTTAGGGTATCGTGCAATTGTTCCTCTGGAGGGGTATGTGGATTTAGCAACCATAATAGGTATTCTTGGTGCCATAGGCTTAATTGCTATGTCGATGGTGTTAAGTAGTGATGGCCAAGTTGCAATGTTTTATAACACCCCTTCGGTGGTCATTGTATTTGGCGGCTCTATTTTCATTGTGTTGTCAAACTTTACTATGGGTCAGTTTTTGGGCATAGGTAAAGTTGCCGCGAAAGCTTTCATGTTCAAGATAGAATCTCCAGAAGAGCTAATAGAGAAAGCTGTAGAGTTAGCTGATTCAGCACGTAAAGGTGGTTTTTTAGCACTCGAAGAAGCTGAAATTCCTAATGGCTTTATGCGCAAGGGCGTTGATATGCTCGTCGATGGTCATGACGCCGATGTGGTTCGTGCTACCTTGCAAAAAGATATCGCACTTACTGCCACTCGTCATGAACATGGCGCGGGACTATTCAAATCGTTAGCCGACATAGCTCCTGCAATGGGTATGATAGGCACACTAATTGGCCTTGTTGCCATGTTATCAAATATGGATGATCCTAAAGCTATCGGTCCTGCGATGGCCGTTGCACTATTAACGACATTATATGGTGCTTTCTTAGCGAACGTGGTTGCTATTCCAATTCAGGTCAAACTAGAGCTACGTAAAGACGAAGAGGCTCTTAATCAACGCTTAATTCTCGACGCAGTACTAGGTATTCAAGACGGTCAAAACCCGAAAGTAATAGAAGGTATCTTGAAAAACTACTTAGCAGAGTCTAAACGAAAAGTGGATACTGAGGAGTAAGCATGTCTGATCAAGAGTGCAAATGTCCACCTCCGGGTTTACCAGCTTGGATGGGAACCTTCGCAGATTTAATGTCACTGTTAATGTGCTTCTTTGTACTCTTGCTAGCCTTTTCTGAAATGGATGTTCTTAAGTTTAAGCAAATTGCTGGCTCAATGAAGTTTGCTTTTGGTGTGCAAAACAAAATTGAAGTAAAAGACATCCCAAAAGGAACTTCAGTAATAGCCATGGAGTTTACGCCAGGTAAACCCGAGCCTACGCCTATCGAAACAATTCAACAACAAACGGTTGAAATGACCCAGCAGATGTTGGAATTCCAAGCCGGTGATGAAAGCTCAGCAGGTGGACGTCAAGAGCAGCGTGGTAACAAGCGTGGCGGTGAGTCTCAAAGTACAGCGCAAGAACAAGCGATGGATCAATCTATTTCCGCTGCGAATCAAGAACAAACCAACGAGCTTGTGAAGAAAATTGCGCAACAACTTGAACAACAGATTATTGATGGTGCGATTGAACTAGAGTCTTTAGGCCAGCAAATTATTATTCGTATTCGGGAAAATGGCTCATTTCCTTCAGGGAGTGCGTTTTTACAACCTAAGTTCAAACCAATTATTCGAGATATTGCAACCTTACTAAAAGACGTGCCTGGCGAAATAACGGTATCTGGTCACACTGATGATTTTCAGGTTTCCAATGAGCTATATACCAATAATTGGGATTTATCTTCGAAGCGTGCAGTTGCAGTTGCAAGTGAAATGGAAAAAGCCCCAGGTTTCGATAAATCGAGAATGGTCGTAGTGGGTCATGCTGAAACGAGGCCACTTGTTCCGAATGTTACCGATGAAGATAGAAAGCGTAACCGTCGCGTCGAAATCTCAATTATGCAAGGCAAGGCGCAAGAGTCGGATCCTATTGATGTAAGACCCTAAATCAGTTACAGTTACAATTAGTTAAAGAATGTAATGGGTATAAGAATGAAAAAGCTCGATAAATATTGCTACCTGCCAGGTAACGGTGATGGTAACGATGGTAAAACAGAAAACTGATTAAGGTCGCTACTTGTGCCGGATTGGTTTAACTCTTTTATTGTTATATTGGGTAATAGCTGGGTGTTCATTCTGAGCCCAGCTATTTTTGTTTTTTATATCAGAAATGATTGGCTCGCCTTTAGGTTTTCTGTAATAACCGCTAGTTTTTTTCTATATGGCACGCTTATCCATTCAAGCCTTAGTGAGTTTGATGACATCTTTGTTTGGCGTTACGTTGTATGGGCATTTAATGACATAGCATGGATGGCCATCATTGCTTATCTTGGTATAAAAGATAAGGTTTATCTTTGGCAGAGCGTACTAGGGCAGTTAGTCGTTGTAATGGCACCCATATTACAACTATTTCGCGTAATTGATATTCACTTATGGGATTTATCGTATAGCACATATATGTATAAAACCTTACTCCCTCTTATTAATATAGGCACCGTAGTTGTATGTTATTTGCCTATGATTTACTTATTCACCCGTCGCAATAGGCTCGCCGAGACCATTCCTAAGTAAAAAATGCTGTGTTAGACTACTGTTTATAAAAACAGTATTTAGTGTTGCATTATGAAACTTTACATTGCCGAAAAGCCGTCCCTAGCAAGAGCCATTGCTGATGCATTGCCAAAACCACAAAAAAAGCAAGATGGCTATATTGAGCTTGCTAATGGTGATTGTGTTTCTTGGTGTATTGGCCATTTGCTTGAACAAGCTGAGCCTGACGATTACGACGCAAGTTATAAAAAGTGGCGATTTGAGCACTTACCTATCGTGCCCGAACAATGGCAGTTAAAACCTAAAGCAAAAACACGCAAACAACTCACCGTATTAAAAAAGCTGATTAAGCAAGCGAGTATAATCGTCCATGCCGGTGATCCTGACCGTGAAGGACAGTTATTGGTAGATGAAGTAATTGAACAGGTAAAACTAAGCCAAGCTAAAAAACAACAAATCCAGCGGCTCTTAATAAGCGACTTAAACTTAAGTGCAGTTAAAAAAGCGCTGAATAATTTAAAGTCGAATCGCGATTTTATTCCCTTGAGCGTATCTGCCTTAGCTCGCTCACGTGCTGATTGGTTATTTGGCATGAATTTAACGCGAGCTTATACGCTTGCTGGACAAAAAGCAGGGTTTGGTAATGTGTTGTCTGTAGGTCGTGTGCAAACACCTATTTTAGGGCTAGTTGTAAATCGCGATAATGAAATAGCTAACTTTGTAGCAAAACCTTTCTACGAAGTTTTGGCTCATCTTGAAACAGAGCAGCAACAAACATTCTCTGCTAAGTGGCAACCAAGTAAAGCATGCGAGCCCTATCAAGATGAAGAAGGTAGAGTATTACATAGAGGACTTGCTGAAAATGTTGTGTCACGAATAACTAATCAACCAGCTAAGGTGGTTGAGCTTGAGCAAAAACAAAAAAAACAACAAGCCCCATTGCCTTATAACTTATCTGCTTTACAAATCGATGCAGCAAAAGCGTTTTCAATGCCAGCACAAAAGGTGCTCGATACCTGTCAAAGTTTGTACGAACGCCATAAGTTAATTACGTATCCTCGTTCAGATAATCGCTATTTACCAAAAGAACACCATAAAGATGCAACGAGTATTATTGCTGCAATTGCTAATAATGAAGGGCAAAGTAGTGAAGCTTGTAAGCAAGCTGATACCAGTAAGCGGAGTAAATGTTTTAATGACAACAAGGTTGCAGCTCACCACGCGATTGTTCCTACCGAAAAGCAGCTACGCTCAGCATCATTAAATAGTGACGAACAAAAAATCTATCGATTGATCTGTCGTCATTATTTAATTCAGTTTTATCCAGACTATGTGTTTAACGAAACCAAATTAACGGTTGAAATTGCGGGTGGCCTTTTTAAAGCTGCTGCTAAGCAAGATATTAGCTTAGGTTTTAAAACATTAATGGGCAAAACAGAGTTAAAAGATGAGCAGACCTTACCTGCTCTTGAAAAAGGCCAGCAGTTGCACTGTAATCAAGGTGAAGTGATAGACAAAATGACCACACCGCCAGCGCACTTTACTGATGCTACCTTATTAAGTGCTATGACAGGCATCAGCCGATATGTAAAAGACTCTGAAATTAAAAAGATCCTCAAAGAAACGGATGGTCTAGGGACTGAGGCTACACGGGCAGGCATTCTTGAGCTTTTATTCAAGCGCCGCTTTTTAGAGCGTCAAGGTAAAAACATTTTAGCTACAGCAACAGGTAAAGCTCTCATAAGTACATTACCAGAGCAGCTTGCTAGCCCTGACTTAACAGCTAAGTGGGAAGCATCATTAGGGAATATAGCTGAACAGAATATGAGTTATCAGCAGTTTTTAACGCCATTACTGACTGAGTTACATGCTTTAGTCGATCAAGCCAAACAGTGCGACAGTCAAGTCTTTGCTCAATTACCAAAAACGCCGCAAAAGCGACGTTTTAAAAGAAAAGCTAAGCCCAGAGCTAAATCAACCTAAACTACTGTTTGTTGAATAGGGCAACCGCGGCATTACTCATAGCTGTAATACCCGTAGGAAGTGCTTTTTTGTAATCAGGTGCAAACTTACTTGAGTGTAAAGAAGGTAATGTTGCACCAGATTGCATCGCCGCATCATACTGACTAGGCTCAACACCACCTAACCAAAATAAAGTAATTGGAATATTCTTATCTGTACGTCCGTATAAACCAAAGTCTTCGCCGGCCATCACAGCGTCAGTTTCCAGTACATTGCTCTTGCCTATTGCGTTAGAAATAGCATTACGGACTAGATTGGTTTGCTCAGGATTATTATAAGTAGATGGAATAGACTCATCTTCATGCACATACACTTCGGGCGCTAAGCTTTCATCAAGTCCTGCACTTAATGCAATCCCTTTAGAGATACGTTTAATTGCTGCGATTTGTTGTAATCGCACTTCAGGGTTATAACTACGAAGCGTTAATTGCAGTTTAACTTCATCTGAAATGACATTGTGTTTAGAGCCACCGTGAATTGAGCCAACGGTGATCACTGATGGCTCTAATGGTGACAATTCTCTGCTAGTGATCGTTTGTAGTGCTAATACAATACGCGAAGCAATCACTACAGGGTCAATGGTTGTGTGTGGGTAAGCACCGTGACCGCCTTTTCCTTTTACAGTAATATCAACTGAGTCAACACTTGCCATTGTGTACTCATTTTTCATGCTGATTTTACCAGCTGGAACACTGGCACTGACATGTAAAGCAATAACGTGGTCAGGCGTAGGGTACTTGGTAAAAAGTCCTTCTTTAAGCATTGCTTTTGCACCACCGCCTACTTCTTCAGCGGGTTGTGCGACCATCATTAATGTACCTTGCCACTGATCTTTGTGTGTCATTAACTGTTGGGCTGTGCCAATAAACGAACTCATGTGAATATCATGACCACAGCCATGCATTACACCGACAGTTGAGCCTTCGTCGTTTGTAACCGTTACTTTTGAAGCGTACGGTTTACCAGTTTGTTCAATAATGGGTAAGCCATCTGTATCGGTACGGATCATCACAGTTGGTCCAGTACCATTTTTATAAATACCAACTACGCCATAGCCACCTACATTATCAGTAACCTCAAAGCCAAGTTTAGTAAGTCGTTTTGCTAATTTTTTACCTGTTTGTTTTTCATGATAAGAAAGCTCTGGAGATTGATGTAAATCTAGGTAAAGCTTTTCAATCTCTGGCATGGTTTTCTGAAGATTTAAATCTAAGGTTGTTGCTTGTGTTATGGGAGTGAGAAGTAATAACGCAGCAGATATAACTGATAATTTCATAATGACCTCGACTGAATGGGCTTGTAATTGTTATGTTTGTCACCATATAAAAACCTAAATACTTATATAGTGCAATTGATCAAATGAATAATATGGTAAATGTTACTCCACAGAATTTACAGCAAGTACTGGGTGAGACCTCAGCCGAAAAATTAGTTTTACTAACTTTCTACTCTGCGCAAAACCCAGAGTGTCATCAGCAAGCTGTCATTTTAGAAAAAATCGCACATGAATACGGTGAGCATTTATTAGTAGCAACCTTAGACTGTGATATTGAGCAGGCTCTTGCAGCGCAACTTGCACAGCAAATTGGTTTGCAAGCATTACCAACGCTTGTGATGTTAAAAGATTCAGCGCCTGTGGATATGTTACCGGGTGCTCAAACAGAGCAGCAAATTCGTGACGCGCTAGCCAAACATTTACCTGCCCAGCACGAGTTATTACTGGAGCAAGCTAAGCAAGCGTTAATTAATCAAGATTTAAATAATGCGTTTAATTATGCAAAGCAGGCTTATGAGCTTGATCCGAGCCATACGCGTGTAAAATTAGTATTAGCTGATATTTGTATTCAAATTCATAAATTAGAAGATGCACAAGCATTACTAGATTCAGTGGCAGAGAATGAACGTGATGCGTATTTCACAAATATTCAAGCAAAGTGTGAACAAGCATTAGCTGCAACAGACTCTCCAGAAATAAAAGCACTGCAAGCTAAAGTTGAAAAATACCCAAATGATTTAGAGATAAAAGTAGAGCTAAGCAATGCGCTCAATAACGCGGGTCGTAAAGAAGAAGCTTTAGAGGTGTTATTTAATGTGCTTAAAAAAGATCTTAACTACGCGGATGCAAAACCAAGCTATCTAGAAATCATTGCCTCTTTACCTGATGGCGATGCATTGGCGTCTAAGTATCGTCGTAAACTATATAGTATCTTGTACTAATCCATCATTGATTGATAAAAGCGCCATTAAAAATAGTGGCGCTTTTTTATTTAAAAACTTGCGTATTACCTAATTTCGATAATACTTAAGATCCTCTCGAGAAAAGTTGGCTGTATTTTGTACAGTAAACTGTATTTTTTACTGCCCTTAGCTTGTTTTTTGCGCGAAAGGTAAGTTTTTAGTAGTTTTCTACAAAAAGTGCTTGCGTTAAAAATCCATCTCCCTATAATGCGCATCCACTGACACGGCGGGCAGCAATGAACAAAGTGACACAGAGTTAAGTAAAACTTCGGTTTAAAACGGTCTAAAAAGAAAGTTTGAAATTAAGTGTTGACTCGAAAAATTAAGGATGTATTATACGCATCCCTAGCGACAACGTCGCAACGTTCTTTAACAATATAAAGCAATC
>VAOY01017676.1_pt1 | contig 23227 bp, 24 predicted proteins | sample 3393881 | NCBI WGS metagenome assembly VAOY01 (sample SAMN08290430, study PRJNA428436) | hydrothermal vent metagenome | isolation source: Deep-sea hydrothermal vent chimney | place: Indian Ocean: Southwest Indian Ridge
GATGTGCTCCCAATCGGTTGAAATTGAAATGGGCGTTTCTGGCCACCAGTGGATCGAAAGTCCAGAAAACGGTTTCGATACCAATATCCAGCAGGAGCTGTCGCTGATACTCCTTCAGCTTTCTGCCTATCCCTCTTCCAGACATCTCGGGACGTACTGCCAGCATGTCGGACCAGTGTACCAGCCGTCCATCCCTGATACCGCTGAAGCCGACTATAAACCCTACAAGCCGGTCGCTGCTGTCATATGCCCCCGCTGCGACGCCACCCAGCTTCTGAGCTATCATAAGGAGTGATGGGGGAACAGTATCGGCAAAATCCTCTCCCCATGTTTCCTTCTGAAGGTCTACGCATTTCTGACCCTCTTCGTATGTGGAGATGGGGCGGATAGTCACATCACTAATGCTTATGTTACTCGTCTGGTTCATTGTTCTCAGAATGGGAGGTTTCCGAGATCTACGTTTCCACCGCTCAGTATGATCCCGACTCGTTTTCCACGGGCATCGATCTTGCCGAACTGAACCGCCGCTACCGGTACTGCTGAGGAAGGTTCAATGATGATCTTCATCCGCTGCCAGACCATCCTCATTGCCTTCACAATTTCCTCCTCTGAAATCAGTACGATGTCATCCACAAAGTTATGGATGATATCGAAGGTCTTGTCACTGAGCTGGGTGCGCAGACCATCTGCAATCGTAGTCGGATTCTCCACAGGGACAATGCGTCCTTCATGGAAGGAACGGTATGCGTCGTCGGCGTTTGCCGGCTCGCAGGCTATGACACGGGAGGGAAGATCGAGATAGTGGACGGCGAGGGCGGTCCCGCAGATGAGTCCGCCCCCGCCTACAGGTGCCAGTATGAAGTCTAGGTCGCCGGTCTCCTCGACCAGCTCGATGGCTGCACTGGCCTGGGCAGCTATGATCCTGTAATCATCGAAGGGGTGAACCAGCTCGGCTCCTGTTTCTTCAATGACACTTCCCGCTGTGATTTCGCGATCGGCGAGTGTCGGTTCGCACTCGGTGATGATCCCTCCATAGCCTTTAACCGCGGCTTTTTTCACAGCAGGTGCATTGGAGGGCATAACGATGTGTGCAGGGATTCCCCTGAGTGAGGCGGCATAGGCCAGGGCTGCAGCGTGATTGCCTGAGGAGTGTGTAACCACGCCTCTTGAGGCAGTTTCCTCATCCAGGCTGAATACGGCATTGCAGGCGCCTCTGGCCTTGAAAGCCCCCACTTTCTGCAGATTCTCACACTTAAAGAGAACCTCGGAACCGCATATGTCGTCTACGGCGGCCGATCCGAGAACAGGCGTCCTGTGTATGTATGGTTTGATGCGCTGGTGCGCCTGACGGATCGTTTCCAGATCGGGTCGCTTCAATACCATCTCTTCAGACGTTAGAGCCATTTATGATGAACCCCTGTTAACCAGGAGCCTGTCGGTTTCTCCAACAGGCTCCCAGGGTAGAAATCCCGGGTCCGGAACTAGTGTCATGTCACGTGACAAATGTCGGTACCGAGAGTGACGCCGCGCCCGGCCTGCAAGGCGCGGTGACGAGGCATAGCGGTGGCTATGGCGAGGAGGCGCAACGCAGCCGGTCGGGATGCGGCGCCGCTCGAATACCAGGTTGTTGCGTGACAGGGCACTATGACCAGAGTCCCAGGATGATGCCCATTATCAGTGTCGTGACCAGACGGAAACTTGCATCGATGGCCCACAATTTTGTCGATTGGTTCTGATAGAGAACCTGACTCAGCATCAGGGGAGCCATAACAAGTATCCAGACCAGCAGTGCCACCCTGATTCCCCATTGTATTCCTTCCATCGGACCGAAACTCATCACACGGGCTATGGCATAAGAGAGGAAGAGGAAGCCTGCAAAGGTGACGATCAGAGGCTTCATACCCATCTCCTTGCCCTGCTCCTCTGTGATGCCCGTGAGTTCCTGCCACTGCTTGCCGAACATCGGTCCGTACCAGAGCGGACCAAACATGAAGCTCACAACTGCTGCGACCAGTACAGCGAGATAGTTGACCTGACCGAATTCCATTACTGCACCTCCACTGAATACGGGTGGGAAAACCTGATTCAACCACGTTCAGATTTCTTTGGTAACGGATGTGGAGGAGAAGTGCAAGGGTGAAGCATTTTCAGCTGAAAGTTGTATTTCCTCGAGTGCACATGCAACAGAGTCTGTGATATGTTCTCGATGTAGCCGGTCCACCAGACCGGATCTCTGGATTGTCAGTTTCTGTCACGATTCAGGAGTAGAGAGCATGTATAAATCATCCGTTTTACTGACTGCAGCCGTGCTGGCATTTACGGTCGGTGCATGTGCGAAAAGATCCGAAAGCATTAAATGGGAAGGAAGTATCGAGGAAGCGCTCGCGCTTTCCGACAGTGATGGAAAGCCGGTGATGCTCTATTTCACTTTCGTGGGGTGACGCTGGTGTGAGGTGCTGGAAGACTCCACCTACACCGACGCCGCGGTCGTGGCGAAAAGCAGAGATTTCCACTGGGTCACTGTTCTCAGGGATTCCACCCCAGAAATCACTGAGAGATTCAATGTTTCGGTCCATCCCTCCCTGATGGTCATCAATAAGAATCAGGAGAAGGTTTATCGATTCAGCGGATATAAACAGCCTGCACCATTTATAGAGGAACTGGATGAAGCACTCCGCAGGTATCGCCTGTACAGCGATGGAGAGGAATGGGACATACCTGCACCCAGACCGAATTCCATTATCGACGCTGGAAGAGTCGAGACGCTTGATGCCCCTTCTGAAGAGGTGCCCTCAGGGATCACAATTCTGAATGAAGACCTGTGGGTATCCCAGTTCGGCACTCTCTTTCGTCTCGATTTGAATACGATGGAGGTAAAAGACGAGTATGAAGTCGGCCCATCTGTGCGGGGAATATGCACGGACGGAAAAGTGCTCTACGGTATGGAGTACGGATGGACAGCGGCCAAGCCTACTCACGTCATTGACCCGCGTGACGGCCGTGTAATCCGCGATATCGTAACAGAAGAGAACAGCGAGAATAAATTCTTCGGAGCACACGCCATCACCTGGCGCCGCAGCTCTCTCTACATTCTCTCATCTTTCGGGATAAGCGAGGTGGATCCACGGACCGGTGAGATATTGAGGAACATCGAACCGGAAGAGAGGGGGCTGACCGCACTTACCTGGAATGGGGAACACTTTGTTGCAGGCAGCAGGGAAGCGCTCTTCTTCATAGATCCCGACAGCGGCAGAACAGTGCGCTCCATTCCGGTGAATTACCCCGTTCGGGTGATATACTTTCATGAGGGTGTCTACTACTTGATGGAACAGCCTGTATTCGGTTACAACAAGACACACGAACGCATCAGGGTCTGGCCGGAAAAGACCCTGATATACAAAGTCAGGCTACCCTGATGATGTAGTGCGATATTGTTCGCGGACGATAAGATGTATCTCAACGGCGGGGTGTATAATTGAAATAAGTCCAGATCGATTCGTATTACCATAAAATCCTGGAAAGTAGGTGCAGATCGGAATAGTGTGATGATTTCCGATTAACGAAACCTGCAAGAAAGGTAGTTAAGATGGATTTGATGACTTGGGCCTGGCTGATAATGACTGCCATCCTGCTGATCGGAGAAATGCTGACGGCCGGTTTCTTCCTGATCGTTTTCGCCGTCGGATCGTTCGGATCATTTCTGGTCGCAATATTCGGCGGCAGCGTGTTCTGGCAGTGGATCGTCTTTATCGTTCTCTCGGCAATTGCATTTGCGGGCAGCCGAAAGTTCGCAAAGAGAGTATACAAAGGACCGACAAAATTTGGTGTCGGCGCAGAACGCTACGGGGGCATGAAGGCATATGTGGTTGAAACCATAGATGTTTCTGCAGCAACCGGGAGGATAAGGGTGGATCGAGAGGAATGGCTCGCAGAATCTATCGATGGCAATACCATTCAGGAAGGTTCCTGGACCGAGATAGTCAAGGTGGACGGAACGAGAATGGTGGTTCGAGCTGTCCCTTCTCCATCAGAATCGTCATCCTAGCCTTGGAGATCCGGCACAACGGAATAACCGGGTCCTTTCAGCAGGTACTCCCTGCAGGAGGAACAATATGGAATCGGTAATAGCATTGGGTGTCGTCGCATTCGTACTGTTCGTATTCGTGGCGAATGCGTTGAGAATCGTTCTGCCGTACCAGAAGGGGGTCATAGAGCGTCTGGGTAAATACCAGAGAACCATGGGCAGCGGATTGATAATTATCGTCCCCTTTATCGAAAAGCTCCGTAAGGTGGATATGCGCGAGCAGGTGGTGGATGTCCCCCCGCAAGAAGTGATCACCAAGGACAATGTTGCCGTGGTGATGGACGCCATTGTCTATTACGAAGCCACCGACCCTGTAAAACTTCTCTATAACGTGGCCGATTTCTATTCAGCGGCAACCAAGCTGGCTCAGACCAACCTGCGTAACATAGTTGGCGAAATGATACTCGATGAATCCCTTACCTCCCGCGAGGTAATTAATACCAAGCTGCGCATGATCCTCGATGACGCCACAGACAGATGGGGAGTTCGGGTTGTCCGGGTCGAGATACAGCGCATTGAACCGCCTACGGATGTGATGGAGGCCATGCACCGTCAGATGAAGGCGGAACGTATCAGGCGTGCAATGGTTCTGGAAGCCGACGGTCAAAGGGAAGCGGCAATCAAGATCGCCGAAGGTCAGAAACAGGCAGCGATCCTGGAGGCGGAAGGCAGAGCTCAGGCCATCCGGAAAGTGGCCGATGCCGATCGATACAAACTTACAACGGTCGCAACCGGAGAAGCTGAAGCCGTTCTGCAGGTATATAAGGCAATCCATGAAGGTGATCCGACCCAGGACCTCATTACGATCAAGTACCTGGAAGCCCTCAGCAATATGGCGGACGGGCAGGCTACCAAGATATTCCTGCCGATTGAAGCCTCCGCGCTGCTGGGTGGTCTGGGCGGACTGGCCGAAATGCTGAAGCCGCCGGCCGAAGGGTCTGCGAAGCCGGCGAAGAAGATAACTGCTGTTGAGGAACCTGAAGCCTGACATCACTCGATGCCTTCCGGGGCGTCACCATCGCCGGCTGGCACGGTTCGATGAACGGTTCACTGGCATTTGCCATTGCCAATGTTCTATTATGGCTGGGTGTGGCCGGCCTGCTTTACAGGAAGCGCATATTTATCAAAGTGTGACATGAGGAGATGACCAGTGAAAAAATACGCCCACCATTCACTCACTCTTTTTATTACCGCTGCTGCTCTTTCCGTTATCTCTGCCTGCGCGGCCGGCGCCGGCAATAGAGTCGAGGATGCAGCCGTCGAGGTCGTCGCACCGGTGGTGGCATCAGCCGGGGAACAGGGTGTGGCACCCGAGGCTGCACAGGAACCTGAAGAGCCTCCCGTATATGATGAATCAGCCGACGCGGCAGCCGACATCGCTGCGGCAGTGGCGGTTGCTGAAAAGGAAAACACACGGGTTCTGATCCAGTGGGGAGCAAACTGGTGCGGATGGTGCAAGCTGCTGCACCAGCTCTTCAACGAGGATAGCGAAATCCGGAGGAAGATCCTTTACGAATACGAAGTGGTCTATGTAGATGTAGGGCGGTTCGACAAGAATGTGGAGCTGGCGGAAAAATATGATGCCGACTTCAAGAACAACGGTGTGCCCTTCATCACTATCCTGGATGGCGATGGGAATGTAGTTGTCAACCAGGAGACCGGATCACTGGAAGAGGGCAGGGCACACGACCCGGTTAAAGTGCTCGACTTCCTCACTGCCCACCAGGCGGAATACCTGAACGCAGAGGACCTTTTAAAGGAGGCGCTCGCAAAGGTCGGGGAGGAGGAAAAGCGATTATTCCTCACATTCGGGGCACCGTGGTGAGGATGGTGCAGCCGGCTGGAAGCCTGGCTTGCACGCGAAGACATCGCTCCAATAATCGGTAAGGATCTCATCGTCCTGAAGATCGATCAGGATCGCACTATCGGTGGAATGGAATTGAAACAGCGTTATGCAGGGGATTATGGGGGGATCCCGGTTTTCTACATTCTGGAACCGGATGGAACTATTGTGGTCGATAGCTTTAACGAGGAGGGTAAAAACGTCGGTGCGCCTGCAGCTGACTGGGAGATCGCCTGGTTCGGTGAAATGATGAAGAAAACGGCGCGACGGATTACTGTTGCTGAAATCGAGTATCTCCTGCAGACGATGCGTGACGATCCATATTGAGGGTCCTGAATTAAGCCATAGGCCAGCGGTTATCCCGCAGGCTCCGATTCAGAGGGTGGAATCGGCATCGGGACATTCCCTGCATCGAATTCGATAAATCTTACCCGGGAGAGCGCTGCGACCTGCACCAGTCGTTCCGGCCTTAGAGTCAAGGTCACGATTGGTCCTATAACAGAGCCAATAGTACCAAACCGGCCCAGTTCCTGCCTGTCTTCATCTGTCACACTACGTCTCATGTGGATGTTAACTCGGACATGATCCCCGAGTGGCTCTCCCGTACCGTAACCACCCAGGGCCATTCGAAGTCGGAGATCGAATTTCCTCTTGATTATCTCATCCTCAATACTGGGAGTGCCTGCAGCACATCCGATTGCCAGGGATACGATAAAAGCCAGCAGCGATAATCCGATAAGAATCCTCAGCGATTTTCTTTGAGACTGACCTGATGGCTGTGTAACGTCCTGAAATGACAGGGAACGCATGAGCGCTATCTCCATTTGAGTTTCATGAAAACCATTGTGGAATTGTACACTGACCTGCGTGCCTGTGCCAATGGCCGTCAACCTGTTCTCTGGTTCTGGAGGGACAGCCTGAATGTCGGTTTTCTGCTCCGACTGTGGTTGTGAATACGACATAACCCTTTTCCAGTACGGTCGCACTATCGAGTGTACCTGCGGAAACAGGGTCGGCCGGGAGCTGAAGGTACTGTCGCTCAATACACCTGCCACTGCCGATCAGTTGAAGTTCATGGTTGATGTCATGCTCGACCGGCTGGCCAGGTGGCTGCGTGTAATCGGAAGTGACGCGGCCTGCCGTGAGGGGATTGAGGATGAGGATCTGGTTCGATATGCAATAGATGAAAACCGGATCGTTCTTACCCGCGACCGTGCGCTGCCGACCGAGTGGTGGATAGACAACTACCTGTTGATCGATTCCGTCAGACCGATGGAACAACTCCATCAGGTTGTCACTCATTTCAACCTGCCGTGGCAGCGATCTCTCTTCACCCGTTGCACCGTATGCAACGAACCTCTCCATCCTCTTAAACAGGATCAGATTGCCGGGAGGGTGCCTGTGAAAGTTCTCGACTTTGCCGCTAGATTCGCCGGTTGCCCTTCGTGTGATCGTATCTACTGGGATGGTTCGCATGTGGACCGCATGAGAGAGAAACTGAAGGAGGCTCTTCAGAAGGCGGAACCCTCACGTTATTGATCGATCACGATTCCCTATCCCTGAAGTTCCTCCAGGGGATCTTTCCGGATCAGAACGAGAAGAGAGGACTGTGGTACTATGAGCAATTTCTCTCCATGGTATTCGATCTCAATCGCCTTTTCACGCAGGAAGAGGGCATAGTCTCCGGGCTGTGATTGAAGAGGCACGTACTTGATCATCTCTTTATCTTCGGTTGACCACGGTTCATCGTCGGAATATCCCGGATTTGGTACTGGATAACCGGGACCAACTTTCATAATTGTGCCGCCCTGAACCTTCTCTTTCGATCGGACTCCGGCGGGCAGATATAAACCATGGCTTGTCTGGTCGGATTCCTCCTCGGGACGGATCAGCACCCGATCTCCGACTACTATTATATCCTTGATTCCGGCCATACCGATTACCTTACAGAGACAGAAGACTCAATCCGATAATTAAATCACCGATCTGTTCCGATTGTAAGCAGGTAAATATAATTATTCATCCGTGACGTACGTCACTTGCAAGATCGAGAAACTCCAGATAGGCTATTGGATCGCAAAGTGTACCGCTCCATGATTACGGTTACGACAAGCGTAACCGCGGAACGGTTCACCGGGAAGGAAATCTCATTTTGATGGAGCGCTCAAAATGATGGGAAAAAGACGATCAATGGCCATGGACCGTCCTTTCATGTTGCTTTCAGTGCTGGTAGTGACTGGTCTTGTCGCTGCCTGTTCCAGCAAACCGGGCGAACCTTACACAACAGATTCCGGACTCACCATACAGGTCATGAAGGCTGGCCGGGGACAGAAGGCAGTGAAAGGCCACACGGTCACGGTCCATTACACACTCTGGCTCGAGGATGGAACTCTGGTCCAGACATCAAGGAAGGACCGCGGCGGATCGGGAAGAGCATACCCCGTGGAAAACATTGGAATGGGACAGGTCATTAGAGGATGGAATGAGGGGATTATAGGAATGAGGGTGGGTGAAATCCGCAAGCTCATCTGTCCTCCAGATCTCGCCTATGGTGTGGAGGGGAGACCGCCCGCAATCCCCGGGAATGCAACACTGACTTTCGAGATCGAACTTCTGGAAGCGAAGTAGTACCTGCCTGAAACCGGCTGATGCCTGGTTATATCCGGTTATCAGCACTCTATATGAAGAGGACCGTATAATGAAATGGCACTGAGTCCCGTCAGTGTCTACCATATGCGCGACAAAGAGACTGCATGAGCAGCTGAATGGAGGTTTCCCTTGCCAGATCGAATTGGTGGTTTCTTCCGCTCCATGAAAGAGTTCAACAGGTCCTTCTGGTCGGCCAACGTATCTGAACTCTTCGAGCGGGTGGCCTTCTACGGCATGACGGCAATGCTGGTGCTCTACCTGCACGACGTGCGGGGGATCAGTGAATCGGCGGCTATCGGTCTGAATGGCAACTTCGGACTGGTCGTCTACAGTCTCCCGGTTCTCTCGGGAGTAATAGCCGACTGGCTCGGCTACAGGAAGGCCTTCCTGCTGGCATATATCTGTCTGGGCGCGGGGTATCTGCTGGTGGGTCAGTTCACGACCTACTGGAGTATCGCAGGAGCCCTGCTGCTGGTGGCGTTCGGGGCCTCCATTGTGAAGCCGGCTGTCACTGGGACGGTCCAGAAGACCTGCCTGAGCGCTCAGGCTGCGGTCGGGTTCTCCATCTATTACATGCTGGTAAATGTCGGAGGGTTCCTGGGACCGAACGTATCCGGTTTTGTTTCCAATACACTGGGTCTGGGTGTGGAGCGGATTTTCTATGCAAGTGCGCTGGCGATCGTTATCGCGATCCTGCTCATCGTTTTCCTCTTCAGGGAACCGACCGAGGAAAAGGGGGAGGATGAGGAGGGCATTACCTTCTCCATTTTCCTCCGTAATTTCTTCACGGTAATTAAAAACGGACAGATGATGTTCCTCTTTCTCTGGGTCACCCTCTACTGGAGCATCTTCTTCCAGTTCTTTGGCGCATTCCCTCTATACCTGACCAACGACCTGGGAATAACCGAACAGGGGGCCGCCTTTATAATCTCACTCGATGCTGCGGCGATCGTCTGCCTCCAGGTATTGGTCGGTTATCTGGTGCGGAACATGATAACGATCAGGGCGATCCTGATCGGATTTCTCATCTCTTCGATCGGCGTGATGTCGATGGCCATCTATCCTGCGGTCTGGGCAGCGGCTATAGGGATCCTGATCTGGGCTATCGGCGAGATGTTCTATGCGGCGCACTTCTACAAGTACATGGGTGATATGGCTCCGAAGGACCAGGTTGGAATGTACATGGGATTTGCTTTCCTGCCCGTGGCTCTGGGGAGCTTCCTCTCGGGAGTCATAGGAGGTCCGGTTTCTTCATTTGCGCGGGAGACGCTGGGGGCACCCCAGCTGATGTGGCTGATCTTCGGCGGTATTGGTATCGTCAGCGTGATAGGGCTAACCGTGCAGGCATTTGTATTCAAGCCGAAGGCATCGTAAGAGAAGTAATCGCGGAACGGTGTACTAGGGCAGCATGATCAGATCCTTCTGGATCTCACCGGTCACTTCTGCCCTTCCATCCGGCGAGATGAGCACGTCGACTTCGGTTCTAACAGCCATCTTCCCTTCGAGGTAGATCCCCGGTTCGATACTGAAGCACGTTCCGGGCAGGATGCGGCGGCGGTCACGGGTTTCGAAGTTGTCTATATTCGCCCCGTTGCCGTGCACCTCGAATCCGATCGAGTGTCCCGTTCGATGGATAAAGTAATCACCGTAGCCGGCGTCATTGATCACCTTCCTGGTGGCGTCGTCTACCTCCCAGCCTTCAACCGGATCATTTTTTTCGAACCTCTCGATCGCCAGTTCGCATCCTGCGTCCCTTGCGTCGCAGACGATCTGCCACATGCGCAGGTACTCTTCAGGAGGATTCTCCCCGATATATCCGCACCATGTGATATCGGCGAAAATGGATGTCGGAGGTTTTTCGCGTGCCCACAGGTCTATCAGCAGGGTCTGTTCCATGCCGAAGGTGAATGTGTTCTCTGAGGTTGGTTCGAAATGCGGATCGGCGGGGTGCTCATTTACACCTACAATCGGCATGTGCCCTCCAGCGTCGAGTCCCTCCTGCTCGAAGCGGTCGAGTATGAACATGGCAACCCGGTATTCGGTCAACTCCTTTCCTGCAGCGACTGCGGCACCGATCTTTGCGAACGATTCCTTCCTGACCCTGTGGACGGTACCCATGGCCCGCCTGTGGCTGGTCTCGCCCTCCTCGCCGAAGACTGCTTCGAAGCGGCTTACAAGATCGGCAGAGGAGACGACCTCCACGCCGCCGGCTTTCCTGACAAGCTCCACGATCCCGGCATCCGCTACCGATATATATGGGATATCACAATCGGGTGAATACTGCATGGCGACTCTTCCGGCATCTCCAAAGAGGTTACCGAGTGCCTCATGCAGCTGATTCCATGTGACGTAAACCCTCTTTTCGCCAGGCACTTCATCGAGCCTGGTCGGTTCAACACCGTGCACAAGCCTGACCGGATCACCCGAAGCCGGTACCCAGTAGAGCCACCGCCGGCTGGTGCTCTTATCGAGATCCATTCCCAGGATCCTGTAGGAGATTACGTCGCGGTTGTGGAAATCATAAAACAGCCAGCCGTCGAAACCGGCTTCCCTGATAGCCTGCTGGATTGCTGAAAGATCCACAATTGGACTCCTCTATTTACTCCTGGTCCTCGGGGGGACGGCTGAGACTGAAGATGGTTGCTCCGATCGCCTGATTGCCAGAGACCATGTCGGTTACCATTACGACTACGAAGACGTGTCCCTCGTAAGATGCACCCATGCTTGAGAGATCGATCTGCATCCGCCGGCTCGCAGAAGGAGTAAGGCTGTTCCGTTCCTGTTCCGGCGCTACTGCTACAACTCCCTGTCCGGGATCATCGGGGATGATGAAGAACGCCTCTTTCCAGACGTGATCGCCTATATCTGACGTGGCGAGGTGATCGATTTCGAAATAGAAATAGAGATCCTGGTCATACTGGAACTGCCTGAAGGGGGCCGGCAGGATCAGCTCTCCACCCCTTATGAACTTACCCTCTCCCTGAGCCGGACGGATATCTGTGGCCAGAAGTATCGGTGAGACCTGGAGTCTTTCGGTTGCCATGGAGATCAGGTCGGTTGAGACCAGAACACCGCCCGAGATCCCGCTGTCGGGATCCTCTGCAGAGAGATATACGATAAAAGATCCGGGAAGAGTCGTGAACCTGAAGGTGTCGAGGAAGAACCTCCCCTTGATATCTTCCACTCCCTCTATCGAGTAGCCGCCCTGCCTGCTCTCGGCGTATTTGACATTCAGACTGTGGTCCACAAGGATGATGTTCGTTCGCAGATTGGTGGTGAAAAGCCCTCCTTCACGGCTCATCCGCACCGATTCGGCGGGGATTCCGAATGTAGCCTGGATCTCAATCGAATCGCCCTCAGCCGGGAATGCGACGATATCGACCGTTATCGGTATATAGCCGGCCGCACCCGGTGCACCCACCCTGTAGACGTTTGGAGGAGCGAGTACGTGAAGCTGTTCCAGAAAAGTTTCGGTGATCAACTCACCTTCACCGCTGGCTTGTGCCGCAAGAGCTGTGGAGAGGGTCGAGGACGCAGAACCGGCCCGGTTGCGACGTTCGCGAATATCCATCGCAGCCGTCGCGATGAACTCCCTCAGCGGATCCCGTATCCTTTCAACCTCGACCCAGCCCAGCATGGAGTCGCCTATGCCGAGGACTTCCGGTGTTCCCCACTGGTAGTAGGCAGAACGATTACGCAGGTCGAGATATCCCGGAGGACCGAGGGCAAGGCTGAGATCTCCCCTGAAGTCCCATCCGGTTATCCGGTCTGAGGAATGGTAGTACATCGCCAGTTCTTCCAGCAGGCCCTCCGGATCCGTCCATAATCTTGGATGAGGTCCCCGGTAGGGAGTACGGGGCAGCTGAAATCGGTTGTCATACAGGACCAGCAGATCGCTGCTGAGGGAAGCAGCGTCGTAGCGGTCTGAAATCGCCCGGCGCAATGACCGGGTACCGCTGGCACCTGCCGCCATGAGAGCTGCCAGCCTGCGGATATCAGTCACTTCATGCCGGTAGGCGATCCTTCTTGTCAGACGTACGCATGCCTCCTCGTACTTATCGGTGACATCGGACAGGTTCTGTGACGGAATCGATATAAATCTCGCAGCTATTTCAGGGAGTTCGTACCAGGAAATATAGGTCAGCGCTCTCTCTTTATCAGGAATCGATGAATCGGGATTATCCAGTATCTCCCATACTCCTTCGAGGGAGGGAGGTCGGGGTGGAGGGGAATCGAGAGGAGGTCGCTGTATTATCCCCTGATCGAGAATGAACTGGTAGGGCACCGGTGAACCGTATCGCAGCCGTTCCCAGGTGAATCCCGATGCGATCGAAGGCGGGGTGCGACGCAATCCCTCCTCGTTTGCGCGCTGCCACGGCACGTAATCGGGACCCCTTGAATCGGGCAACCCGTATGTGAGGAAATGGCTCCATATCTGCGGCCATTCGCCGAAGGCCGATTCGGGGAATCTCTCTTCCAGATACTCGACTCTCTGTGTGTAGACCTGCAGCAGCTCGTTTTCAGGGGTTCCTGGTGTCGGATCCCTTTCGTTCCAGAAGTTATCCAGCCATACCAGTACATCACCGGTCTGGCGCAGCTTCCTTCGGGCATCCGATCCGGCCAGAAAGACTGCCAGCTGGACCTCTTTCACCCGCTCCCGGGGCACATCTGGAGCAAGACTGCGGGCGAGATCTCCTGGACGGGCCATAGTGCAGGAGGAGATCAGTACAGCGGCTGCCGGCAGGATCAGAAAGAGTCTGGATATTCTATTATTATGAAGTGACATGTGAGTCCATGATTATATTTACAGGCCCCTGAGTCAATCCATTCGGTTACATTTGGAATGAAAGGGATCAGATTTTGTATTATATGAAACTTGCTGAAAATCAGGTAGAGATGCAAATCGTTAACTGGACTTTCCACATGGGAGGGTTTTAATGAAGCACGGACGTGCACATTTCCACGTTACCACACTCCTGGCACTGCTGGCTGTAACTGCTGCCGGATGTGCCGGCGGTATGGCTGGAAGTTCCGGCGGCCTTCATATCTGGTCGGCCGGTTCGTCGGTTGAATACAAATCGATCTCGAGCCAGGTTATGGTCATGGAAGTTCCCGGACAGGGTGAAATGACCATCGGCACAGATGTTTCCATGGATGTAAACGTGGAGGCAACAGCTACACCCCGGCAGTTTTATCTTACGATTCAGGATGTTTCGATCAGCAGCGATGCGGCCGCAATGGGTGGTGATATGCCCGACGTGAGCCTTCTTAAGGGTCTGGAGAGTACGATACTGCTCGATGCACGCGGTTTGATAACAGAAGCATCCAACCTGGAGGGTAACTCTTCCATAGAAGAGCAGGGTGGTGTTGCCGCTTTCAAAGAGCAGATACAGGGTTTCTTTCTTTACTCCCCTGAGGGTGTACTGGGACCTGGAGTTGAATGGACCCGCGAAGTCGAAATCCCGATCATCCAGATGGGCATGGTGATGACTATCTCCTCGATCGACAAGTACCGGTGCATCGAAGCCACGACTTTCGGAGGCGCACCGGCTTACAAGATCGCGATGACTACTGAAGTGGCGATGTCGGGCAGCGGCGAACAGATGGGAATGCCGATGGACATGGCCATGACCGGTTCCGGGGAAGGTACCTTCTATGTCGAAACAGGAACGGGCATGCTCCTTTCGGCCGAAGGTACCATCTCAATGATCGGCGGCGTTTCCGGTGCTGGATTCGACATGCCGATAGAGATACGCATGACAACTGCGGTGGAATTGAAGAAGTAATCCCTGGAATGCGGCTATCGGTTACTGGATCTGGAATAATGAGATCGAGGGCCGCTGTCCGACTCTGAGAATCGGTGGCGGAACACTCGTAACAGGCCTCGATCCCGACCTGGTTCTGGCTTCCGACCTCGAAGGGCGGCCGTGGCGGCTGATCGACGGTTCGGTAACATACCGATGGGGCCTTAACGGAAGAGTTATGGCCCTGTGGCGGGATGAAGGGGGCCGCAGAGTACGTAACCGGCTGGGAATCGACGAGGCCTCGCACCTCTGGAACAGTACAAGAGAACGACTTAAACCCCTCCTGGACCGGGTAGACCCACGGGGCCTGCCCGGTCTCACTTATAATGATGAAGGTCCTCTTTCTTCTGAATCAGATCTGATAGATGCATTGAACATGCTCGCCGAATGGGATGTTCATGCCCTCCGGCGCGACGCCGACAGATTTGCATCGATCTATTCTCCGGTGGGAATACTGCCTCCAGATCAGTATATGGCCCAGGTTGTCCAGATGACGCATGGCTGTTCCTTCAATACCTGTACATTCTGCACCTTCTACACGGATATCCCTTTCCGGGTTAAAAGCAGTGATGAACTGAGAGAACACCTGGAAGAGGTTGATCGCTACCTGGGCAGGGGGACGAGTCTTCGGCACAGCATATTCCTGGGAGATGCCAACGCTCTGGTCGTGCCGTTTGCGAAGCTCGAACCTCTCCTCGAGATCGTGGCCGATCACTACAGCGACCGACTGACTACTCCTGAAAGAACCACGGACAGTGACAGAGCGTTCAACGGCATGCACGCATTTCTGGACGGATTCTCGGGTGCGAAGAAAAGCGCTGAGGATTACCATCGGCTGAGGGAGTTGGGATTGAGACGCGTCACCGTCGGCCTGGAATCCGGTCACGATCCACTCCTGGAGTGGCTGCACAAACCCGGATTTTCTGCGGATGCCGTCAGGAGTGTCGAGGCGATGAAGGAGGGGGGAGTTCAGGTCTGCCTGGTCGTCCTGATCGGGGTGGGAGGTGAGACTTTTAACAGGGGGCACATCCAGGATACAAAGGCTCTGCTGGAAGAAATGCCGGTCGACTCGGAAGATATCATCTATTTCAGTGAATATGTGGATGAAGCAGGTTCTCCCTATGGTGTAGTAGTAAAAGAGGATGGTATCGTCCCTCTGGAGAGGGAGGCAATGGAGAGGCAGCGAAGTGAAATCGCCTCCGTGCTGCCCCCTCACTCTGACGGCGGTCCGAGAACGGCTTTTTACGATATCAGGGAATTCACGTACTGATCGAATAAGATGATCTGCCGCATCGTCCTCAGCATGAAGGGGCATGCCGGGGACTTCTACAGACCTGACAGCGAAGGTTTCCACTCTCCGGCGGGGTCGAAGATACAGATAAAGCGGATTGGGGAGTACCTGGTGTCCTGAGTCAGCGGAGGATGAATAACGACGGACTTATGATTCAGGGCACTAATGAGCCTGTCTGAAAAACACTACGGCTGCGGCTTGCGCTGGCATCCGGCAGGCGGCGTTGGTTTTCACGGAATGTCCTCGACGTAGCGCAGTGGCTACGTCTCCGGGTATTCCGCTCGACCGCCTTGCCATCCGGCGCCAGTGTAACCCTCGCTATCGTCGGTTTCTCAGACAGGCTCTAATACCCCATTTGAAAGGACAGTGAAATGAGAGGCAGAATGATGGCCCTGGCAGGAGCCTTGCTGCTGGTGGCTGCAACCAGCGGAAACGCCATTGCGCAGACTGAAGAAACCAGTCAGCCAGGGCGGATCAGGCAGGGCAGACTGGAACTGACCGATGCCCAGAAAGAACAGATCACACAGCTGCGGGAGCAGCATAGAGAGGCATCTGCAGAGGCCGCCGCAGAGATAATCAAGGCAAGGGCGGAGGTGCAGAGTCTGATGGTGCAGACGGATACAGATCTCGATGCCCTTCAGAGAGCGATGAACAAGCTTTCTGAACTGGAGAATGCACGGAAGATACAATCGATGAAAAACATTCAGGCGTATATGAACCTTCTGACAGATGAGCAGAAGAGCCGGATGCGCTCGGGCCTCAGAGGAGGGATGTCGTTCTTCATACAGGGTCGGATGGGTGGAGGCCGTGCTTTCCAGGGCCGTAAAGGGGATTTCACAAGGGGAAGAGGTCAGCATGGAAAATTCATGCAGTGCAGAAACCGGGGTAACCGAACTGGTGCTACTCCCCCACCTCCTCTGATCAACTAAGGCATCGCTCCGTAATTACGGTGATGTATCGAGAGTGCCGAGGTGTCGGGCCGGCAGGCGTGAATTTGTACCTGCCGGCCTTCTTTTTTCCCTGTAGACTTATACCCTGATTGTAATAGTGTCATGTCAGGTGACAAACATCGGCACCGAGAGTGATGCCGGGCCCGGCCTGCAAGGCGCGGCGAGGAGGCGGAACGCAGCCGGTCGGGATTCGGCGCCGCTCAAATGCGACGGTTGTTGCGTGACAGGGCACTAGTGTCCTGAGTCGGAAATCCGTTGCATAATCGAGGAGGAAGATGAATTGGATAACCTGAGTCTGGATGCTACAACTCTGTCACTGATGGTGCAGGCCTCCGGCCTGGCAACCCTGATGATAATGCTCCGCGAGTTCCGCCAGGATGAAAAGGAGATTTCCGAAGAAGAGCTTCAGGGTCTGATCATCGCCTACCGCTACCACTACCAGGTGGCTCTCGACCTGATGCTCGAGGCGATGAGAGAAAAGGAGGATTGATCTCTGCTTGCGCAAACAGTTGATGGACCGTTGAATACTAACTTACTCAATTCAGGGTCTATCTCGATTGCAGAACCACATTAAATGCGTCTGACCGAACTCCAGAAAAATATCCTCATTGGTTTTGGGATTATCCTGTGTCTCTACTTTTTCCTGGTAGGGATCAAAGGCATCGGTGCTGCCTTCAAACTCTTCGGCGGTGACATTGCCGAGAGGATACTACAGACCACTTCGAATCCATTTACCGGTCTGTTCATCGGAATACTCACTACTGCACTTGTACAGAGTTCCTCCACAACAACCTCGATCATTGTCGGAATGGTGGCAGGTGGAGCAATATCAATTCAGGGTGCGATCCCGATGATCATGGGCGCGAATATCGGAACTTCTGTGACGAACACTCTTGTATCACTTGGCCACATAACCCGAAGACAGGAATTTCATCGGGCGTTCTCTGCCGGGACTGTACATGATTTCTTCAACGTAATGGCCGTAATTATCCTCTTACCGCTGGAATATTTCACTGGAGTCATATCGAAGCTCAGCATGGTGCTGGCTGCCACATTTGAATCGGTGGGTGGGCTGAGAGTGGCAGATCCACTTAGGATTGTTGTAAATCCAGTCGTGGAACTGCTCGAGAAAATAGTGTTCAATAATCCATGGTTGATGCTGCTGTTGAGTATCGCGATAACGTTCTACATGCTCTTTTCTATTGTCAAGTTGCTGAGAGCGCTTGTTCTGGAAAAGATCGAAGCATTCTTCGATACCTATATCTTCAAGACCGCCTTCCGTGGTTTTCTGTTCGGTGCAGGTCTGACATTTATCGTACAGAGCAGTTCTGTTACTACTTCACTCGTTGTCCCACTGGTTGGAGCGGGGGTCTTAACCATTTACCAGGTCTTCCCCTATACGATAGGTGCGAACATTGGAACTACTGTGACCGCCAACCTGGCTGCTCTTTCCACAGGTAACGTGACGGCTCTTTCCGTTTCTATCGCTCATTTTCTTTTCAATGTCATGGCCGGATTGATCATCTGGCCCATTAAAACCATACGTCACATCCCCATCAGGGCTTCCGAAGCCCTGTCAAATCTGGCTGTGAAGAACAGACTCATTCCTATCATCTGGATTATTGTGATGTTCTATCTTCTGCCGATTTTTATTATCCTTCTGGGAGGAGGGAACAGTAATGCTTAAGGAACTGTTTGCGGTTTTCAAGGAGGGTGACCTCTACAGCCAGGCACTGGATGAGTGTCACGAAATGCTCGATATCTCACAGAAGATGTATGTCGCATCGGTCGACTCTCTGCGCAAATCTGATAGTGCGGATGTCGATCTGGATATCTACGCCGCTGACCAGAAGATAAACGCTTTCGAGCGGGACGTGCGCCGGAAAGTCATGACCCATCTTACGATAAGTGGAAAGGCGGAACTCACTTCAGGCCTCGTTCTGGTGAGCATAGTAGTCGATATTGAGAGAATCGGAGACTACGCCAAGAATATCTACGACCTCGCTGTTCATCATCCGGCCAGGCTTGAAGCTGGAAGTGTGGAAGCAGAATTGGTGCCGATTGAAAGGAAAGTCACAGAAATACTGGACGAGGCGATTTACTGTTTCAGGAACGATGATATTGAGCTCGCCAGGCAGCTCATGACGGATTACAAGGAAGAAGTTTCCAGGCGATGCAACGAGTTGACCTTCGAAATGGTGGAAGGGAAATATCCCGATCTTGCGGCTACTGACCTGGTCACCGTGGCACTATATCTGCGTTTCCTGAAAAGGATTGCAGCTCACTCGCGGAACATGATCACATCAGTAGTGAACCCCTTTGAGAGGATCGGGTACCCGGAGTAGACACGGATTATTATTCCATCGTCTAAATAGTTACCGTCCGGAAACGGCCCTTTTGCGCAATCTCGGCGTCAATCTGCCGGATTTCCTGTGCGACGTACGCATGTACGTCTCCGCGCAATCCGTTGATTTCCTTGACCTTGCGCAAAATTACTCGTTTCCATACTGGAAACTTCGCCAGTGCCCATCCGGAGTTTCCGGATGGACACTAAATAGTTCATTCAGGTGGTTCCGGGGATCGCGCCCGCTCAACCATTTGCCTGACCTCTTCCATCAGAATCGAGCCCTTGTATAGAAAGCCGTCCTTGATGGTCCACTCTACCGTGCCGCCCCAGCTGTGTTCCCCATTCTTCTCTACACCTGTGCCGGTCGGATAGAGCAGCTTGAAGTTCTCCTGGGGATTGCCGTTGACCAGGATCAGGTCGGCTTTGAATCCCGCCTTCACCCTTCCCAGTTCGTTCTCCATGCCGAGCATCAGAGCGCCGTTGCCGGTAGCGTGCTTAATGACATCGAGAGGATGGAAACCGGCCTCCTGCATCAGTTCGAGTTCGCGGATCATTCCGAAACCGTACATCCGGTAGATGAATCCCGCATCCTCACCGACACAGATGACCCCTCCTCTGCGTGCAAATTCCCTGAGGGCTGCGAACCAGAGATGGTAGTTGTGTTTCCATTCGATCTCATCTTCTGTTGTCCATGTGAGGAAGAAGGAACCGTGGTTTCCCAGGTCGGGCTGGAAGTATGCTTCGAGGGAGGGGTGCAGGTAATCTTCGAACCACGGCTGGTTCCGGGCGCGGGTCACATCCCGACACGCTTCGTAGATCGTCAGGGTGGGACACCAGGCAACTCCGGCATCTGCCATCCCCTGCAGCACTTTGCTCAGGATCTCTGGATCGGCATCCTTGAAGAGCCTGCCGGCCCAGCGAAAGCGGTCCAGCTCGTCGTTGTAGTTGTAGTCGGGGGGAAAGCTCTGCGATCCGTATTGAATCGCGGCGTCCGGAATCCCATACCAGTGCTCGATTGAAGTTGTGCCACCTGCAATGTCATCCCAGACATCTGTCTCCTCGACGCCCACGTGATGGGCGGTCCGGAGCCCCAGTTTCTTCGCCTCGTCGAGCAGGGCTGCCATCGGACCGGAGTCCATACCGGAGAATTTGACGCCGTCGGCACCGGCCTGCTGAACCTGTCGGATGCTCTCCCTGGCTTCCTCCTCGGTGGCGCCGCCCGCCCGCATGTAGATGAAAATACGTGGGGCAACCATGTCACCCTCTGCGCTATCCTCCCTCAGTCTCTTCGCCTTCTCGATATCACTGCCGACATCCCTGACCGTAGTAATCCCGCTGGCAAGCCACAGGTTCATCTGGTACTGGAATGGCAGGGGTCTGCCGCTGCGACTGTCCTGCAGGTGAGCGTGCATATTGATGAGGCCGGGCAGCAGATAGCGACCTTCGCCCTCTATGACCGCATCGAAGGAACCGCCGGCTCGACCTCCGACGGCGGTTATCCGGTCCTCTTCGACAACGACGTTCACCGGCCCGCGGGTGGGCGTGCCGTTGCCGTCGATCACGTAGACATTTCTTATCAGCAGCCTGCCGTACCGGTGACCGTGTTCGGCGGCCGCAATCTGATCCCTCTGCTGTGAGAGGGCCGGTGTTGAGAGCAGCAGGGCCGCTGTCAGGGTAAGGGCGATCGGGAAGAGAGGAGGATTATGCATATTTCTCATCCTGTCATGAGGGGAATCCGGCTGGACAATACATAACCGGACTGCGCGGCGTCAACGGGGTGTACTTGAAAATGTAATCCTGTCTGTTTAGGTTCCACTGTGAACGCCTATTTTCTATTTGAATTGAAAGAAGACAAATCAACTGAGGCTTATTCAAGGATTGCACGATGAAGGAAGATTGGGATCGTATTGCCCTCATAATGGCCGGTGGCATCGGAGAACGTTTCTGGCCTCTCTCACGCCTCTTGAGACCGAAGCAGCTCCTTCCATTCGGACCGGGAGGCGCAACCCTTCTGGCTGATACTGTCGATCGTATTGCCCCGGTCATCTCCTCGGAATCGATCTATATAGTGACGGGCAAAACTCTTCTGGAACCGATCCGCGCTACCCGTCTTCCCGTACCTGCGGAAAACGTCATCGCCGAACCGGCAAAAAGGAATACTGCCGGAGCTCTGGTATTTGCTTCGGCCTATCTGCTGGCAATGCGCGGAGGAGTGGCACGGGAGGCGATCCTCGCGGTTCTGCCGGCAGATCATCTGATCGAGGATGGCGACGCATTTCGAGCAGATGTCATCACCGCCATGGAAACGGTAGCAGAACAGGGTGGATTGGCTGTTATCGGTATCCCACCCGTACGCCCCGAGACCGGATACGGGTATATCGAACTGCACAAGGAAGATGCCAAGACAATTGCTGAGGGATCTTCAGTATCGGCTCTTCCGGTGGCGGCCTTCAGAGAGAAACCCGAGGAAGAGACCGCCGGCAGGTATGCAGATTCCGGGCGACATTTCTGGAACTCGGGGATGTTCTTCTGGCGTATGAGTGATTTTCTGAGTGAGCTGGAGGCAGTAGCCCCCGATCATTTCGACGTGGTTGAACCGCTTGCGCTGGCCCTGCGGGATAAAGAAGAGGAGGAAGTTGGAAAGCTCTTCGAGAAACTGGAAGATATCTCGATCGATTACGTTTTGATGGAACGGGCCAGCAAGGTCTGGATGATCCCTGCATCATTCCACTGGGATGACCTCGGTGCATGGGATTCACTCCGCAGAGCAGGTGAGATGGACGAGGAGGGGAATGTGGCCCTCGGTGATTCTATCAGGGTGGATACCAGAGATTGCGTGGTGGTGAACGATGTCGGAGGAGATGCCGTTTCTGTAGCACTCATCGGCGTTGAAGGATTGACCGTAGTTGTCACGGACGACGGTGTGCTCGTCAGCAGAACCGACAGAGCTCAGGATGTTCGTGAAGCGGTGAAGAGATTAAAAGAGAACGGGAGCCCGCACCTTTAAACGTGAAGGGAGGATGCCATGGCTGCACGAATAAGGCGGCTGACGGCGATGGTTACCTGCGCGGGGTGAGCCTCGAAACTGGGTCCGGCGGACCTGGAACTGGCCCTGAAAAAACTGAAACCTGAAACCGATCCCGATCTTCTGGTCGGAACCGCCACTATGGATGATGCAGGTGTCTACAGGCTGAATGAAGATATCGCACTCATCCAGACGGTGGACTTCTTCACTCCTGTAGTGGACGATCCATGGACCTACGGTGCCATTGCGGCCACAAACAGCCTGTCAGATGTGTATGCCATGGGGGGCAGGCCGCTGACTGCTCTTGCAGTCACCGCTGTTCCGGAGGATTTCAATATGGATATCCTTGGAGATATCCTCGCCGGCGGACAGGCCAAGGCGAATGAAGCGGGCGTGCCGATCGTGGGAGGCCACACCGTGAAGTGCCCCGAGTTGAAGTATGGTCTCGCCGTCACCGGCACCGTTCATCCCGACAGGATCATCACCAATGCCGGTGCCGCTATCGGAGACAGCCTCTACCTGACAAAACCCCTTGGAACAGGAATTATCACAACCGCTCTCAAGAAAGAAGAGTGCCCTCCTGAAATCCTGGAAGGCGCCGTGGCCTCGATGCTTACTCTCAACTCCGGTGCTGCTGAAGCCATGATCGAGGCCGGAGCCGTGGCCTGCACCGATATCACGGGATTCGGTCTGACCGGACATGCACACACAATGGCCCACACAAGCGGCATCGCCCTGGAGCTGGAAATTGATTCGCTGCCACTGCTGCCGGGTGCCGCCGAGTTTGCGACTGAAGGGTTCATTCCCGGCGGACTTGTAACCAATCGATCGCACGTTGAGAAGTGGATCAGGAATGAAAAAGGAATCGAGAAAGGGCTCGATCTGCTCTTCGATCCCCAGACCAGCGGAGGGCTTCTGATCTCCATATCTGATGAAAAGGCGTTGGCACTGGAAACCGCCCTGGCCGGCCGTGGAATCAAATCGAACCGTATAGGAAGAGCAGTGGATGGAGAGGAGGGAGAGCTTATTCTCATTTAGGTGCACCGCTCCGTAATTACGGAACGGTGTACCGGGCAGCTCTCCCTGCTGATTATTCTCCTCCGCCTCCCCGCAGACTTCTTTCCATCTGCCGTAGAAGCTGTTCCAGCCGGTCCATCGCGGCACCGTACTGGGCCCACCTGCCGCCTCGCAGATGATCCTGCGCCTCCCGATATATGGAGAGAGCCCGTGCGGC
>VAOY01023545.1_pt1 | contig 23110 bp, 18 predicted proteins | sample 3393881 | NCBI WGS metagenome assembly VAOY01 (sample SAMN08290430, study PRJNA428436) | hydrothermal vent metagenome | isolation source: Deep-sea hydrothermal vent chimney | place: Indian Ocean: Southwest Indian Ridge
TATATATCTTATTCTATACCCAGCGCGTTGCACTGGGCTACGATAAGAAACCTCGTTGAGGTTTTTTTACTGATACTATCCCTTAGATTGCAAATTGGTATAACAAAAGGCACACATTGTGCTATTATACTCTATGAAACATTATAGCTGGGACAACGAAAAGAACATTCTGCTGAAAGAAACTAGAGGAATCTGTTTTGAGCATATTGTTATGCGTGCAGAAAAAGGAGATTTACTGGATATCATCAAAAATCGTATAAAACAACGCAAAACAAAGAAAAAAGTGGACAGAAAGTAGACATTGCAAATGAATAAAAAAACTATCAACTTATTTAATATTAACTATTTGTATTATGTAAAATGGTACCCCGGACAGGATTCTGTTATTTTTGCTTAACCTCCTTGTTGTTAACTGTTTAATTTAGACTGCTGTTTTTTATTATGTCCACTTTGGGTCTACTTTTTTCGCGGTCGTTATCCGCTTTTAAACGCTTTTAATAAATCAACAGGATTATGATAATCACCGTAAGCGCGTTTGCATCGTTGACGAATGTCCTATTGCACTTCCTATTTGCTCATCATTAAATCCAGCCTTCCGCATCTTGTCAACAAAATAATGCCTGAAACAATGAAATGTTTTATCTTCAATTTTTAATAGCTTTTAGCTTTTTTATAATTACATCCTGAATCCGTGAAAGAATTTCCGGATTCCCTTTTTTTGCTAATTGATTGGCTAAAAATCAGCCAATTTACTCAATTCAGCATAAAAGTGGGGGATGATATTTTTTAACATTTTCTCTGATTTTTTTCGTTATATTTTTACTATAGCTATTGACAAATAAAAACTTATACATTATAATATTAGGTAAACATTAGGTAAACTATAAAAAATCAATAGCTTATTGCACACAATATGACAGCTTTACAGAATATAAAACTTGATAAAAGCACTCCGTACCCGGTTTATCTGCAACTGTCCGAAGCTTTACGGAATAAAATAATGCTGGGCAAATTCAAACCTGACTACGCGTTGCCGGAAGAACGGGAAATGAGCCGTTATTTCGGCATCAGCCGCCCGACCCTGCGTAAATCCCTGAAACTCCTGGAAAACGACGGCTTCATCTACAAAATCCGCGGACGGGGAGTATTCATTGCCGCCCGGGATGAAGCACCTGTAAAGAAATTGGAGTATTCCAGTCGAGCAGTCGGAATCTCGTTTTTTGAAGCTTTTGAAGAATCCCACACAGTAATCACCAGTAATGGTGCGACATCTTACCTGCGGGAGAAAAATTTCCTGACCATGCGAATGAATTATTTTAATTTAGATGATGAACGTGAGCATATCCGGGCCAATCATCATTTATTGTCGGGAATAATTATCCATATCCCTTTTGTGGGAACTCATAAAAGTGAAAGAAATATCAATTTTGCCCGTTCTTTCGGCTTGCCGGTGGTGATTACTTACCATCCGGAATTTGTTGGTAAAAACCTTGAAGTAGACGCAGTGGAAAGTGATGACATTCAAGGTGTAAAAAGTGCGATTGACTATTTTCAGAGCCGGGGACATAAGCAAGTTACATTTGTTTGCGCTAATTCTAATAGAGAAGTATTAAGTTTGCGTCGTGAAGGATATCACAGAGCCATAAATGAAGCGGGAATGACCGAGGACATAGTTTCCCTTAAAAATCCAAAGGAAAGTAGTACATCTGTAATTAATGATGCTCTGGAAAGTGCTTTGGAACTGTTTAAGACCCGCAAGAAGCTGCCGACTGCAATTCTTGCTGAAAATGATATGACGGCAATCGGCATTTACAGTGCCATGAAAGAAATGGGTATCAGTAATGATGATATTGAATTGATTGGTTACGGGAACGATATCGAGGCGAAGATGTTTTTCCCTGATAATAAACTGCCGTTTTCAAGCGTGGCAGTTGACCGCGCCGGAATTGGCCGCAAAGCTGTGGAACTACTTTTGAAACGTCTGGAAACACCATCAATGCCGTTTAGAACCGTAAAGGTTCCAACCAAACTGATTCATTGCAAAACAACAAAAGAAACTAAGCAAATATAAACAAGTAAAACGAAATGTAGCCGCCTCTGTCTCAGAGGCGAAAGTGTTTGAACGGCTGAGACAGTTGCATGTTATTAGGAGCTGTGAGGAAGCTGCTAAGATAAAAGTAAAGATGTCTGAAACGAAAAAAACAAAAAAATGGAGGTTTAAAATGTCTTGTAATAAATTGAAAATTTTCACACTCGTGGAGCTCCTCGTTGTGATCGCCATCATAGCGATCCTTGCTTCAATGTTGTTGCCGGCCTTGAGTAAAGCCAAAGAAAAGGCGGTTATGATTAACTGTCGTAATCAACAGAAACAGATTTATAATTTCTTTGCTTTTTATGCCAGCGATTTTGATGATTTCTGGCCGGCGGTATATTTTGCTGACTATCCAACCTACCATCAAACTTGGGTCCAGCTACTATATGATTTGTATTCTCCCAACAATGCATATATTTTCAATTGTCCGACCGACCGTGATACAGCCTTGAAACAGAACGGTGGTGGCGCCTTTGGTGCAAAAGTGAGTCGGACTTACGGTGTGGCGTTATGGAAGAATGATGACGCGAACTGGAAAGATGATAATAAGTACCAACCTTCCACCAATCGTTTTGGCTGTTATAAGATATCTCACTGGACAAATTCCAAGCGGCCGTGCAAGATTTTGTTCAGTGACAGCCTCAGCAAAAACTGTGAAATGGAATATTACAATTACTCCAGGGGCGGTGCGACTGCGGGGCCCGGTCTGGTCCATCAGAAGCGCGCCAACTACATCAATACCGACGGAAGCGCCGCTGATGGCAATTACGAATTCTTTAGAAATACTAAAACCTTAAACAATAAAACATATTCTTTCTATCCGTATTATCCTAATTGGTAATAATAGTAAATTATGGCTAAACAATTATTAGTGTTCTTAAAAGCATTTGACAAAAACAAACACATTTAAAAGGAAAAGAGTATGACGCGCAATAACTGGGTAAAAGCAAGCCGGATTTTAACTATGATTATTTTGGGAAGCATCCTTGGAATAACTCAAAACGTTTCAGCAAAGGAAAAGAATCCTTCATTTCTGGTGTTGATCGGCAAGCAGCAGGAAGGCTCTCCTACATTCCGGGGGCATAAACGGGGAGCGGCTAAACCGCACCGCATTCTCAAAGGCAAACTTGAAAAGCAGGGCTGGACCTACGAAATCGCGGCGTTTTCTCCACAAGTAACCATGGATTATCTAAAACAGTTTAACGTGGTACTTCTGGGGACGGGCGGTGAAGGCGGTCAGAAGGCGTTATGGACAAAACTCAGCGGTAAAGTCGGCAAACTGCTGCTGGAATACGTTAAGGAAGGCGGAGGACTGTTGGTGATGCGTAACCCCGGCTGGCAGTTCGGACGTGATATTGATGAATTCAATATGTGGTTGAAACCTGCCGGTATAAAGATATTAAACGAACAGATCACCGACTATGGAGCCCGCTTGAAAACCCTGTCAAACGCGAGTTTGTTCTGGAGCGATAATATCACTCCCCATCCCGTTACAAAAGGGGTTGAAGGATTCTTCTATCCGGATGTCTACACTAAAGGCTATGCCCGGTACTCTGATTTCAGTTCCCCGGTAAAAGCCGACAAAAACTGGAAAATTCTGGTTCGGGGTTCAAAAAGCGCGAAAAGTTATGAGCGTAAGAAAGCTGGTAAACTGCAAGCGGAAAATCCCGGTTCATATAAATCTGCACCGCCGATTCTGGCGGTTCGTGATTACGGCAAAGGCCGGATCGCGGTAATGCCCGTGGCAAGTTCCTGTTACTGGCAGGATGGTTATCACATTTTCTGGGACAGCGGCTTAATCATGAACGGCGAAAAGAAAGGGATGAAAGGCAGCGGCGAACGCCTGATGCTGAATATGATGAACTACCTTGCCGCTCCTTCACTCGGAAAATTCGGTGGATATGCAAGCAAACCTCCAGCCAAAAAAGCTATTGACGTCGGCTTCGCCAGAATCAACTGGGACCGTGCCAGGTATAAAGACAAATATATGCCTTATCTCATGAAAGGATTAATCGGCGCCAGAAGTTCATTATCATCCGGCAAAGGCAGGCCGGAGGAATTCATTGCCGCCGCTAAAAAAGCGGGTTATCAATTTATCGCTTTTACGGAAACCCTTGAGCAGATGACCGAAGCAAAATTCACCAAACTCAAAGCTATCTGCGCCAAAGCCAGCAATGATAAATTCAAGGCCTATCAGGGGCTGACCTACCGCGACGAATCCGGCAATACCTGGATGGTGTTCTCAGATAAACTGTTCTGGCCGCAACCAGCATGGTTCAGCAAAAAGAAACCGGGACATCTCGGAGTAAACAATCCGCTGGTGCGTGGCTGGGGATTTCCCCCGATCATCATGGTAACGCCCGGGAAAAATCCGGAACCGGCATATTGCCAGGGCAATTTTAAAATCATCAGCGTTTACACATACAAAAACGGCAAACTGCTGGAAAATTCCTTTGCAACTTATCTCCGCTTATTGAATAACTCTTACCATCTTGCCCCGGTATCAGTCCACATTACCACCAGTCCGGCAGCAGTAGCCATTGCGGCGAAAACCGGTTTCCAAAGCTATATTCGCTGGGAAACCCCGAATGTAGTGGAAGCCATTTCCGGGTTCACCGCAAAGTATAAGGGACGATATCGCTATTTTCGCTCATCGTATATCTCTGAAGGCCCGATGATTGAAGACAACCGGATTCTCAATTTTGGCAGTTCAGATCTGGCAATAAAGGACAATGACCGCTGGCGGCTGCACCTGATGGCCAGTTCTCCTGTCGGGCTCAAGGAAGTTAGCATGATTAATACCCATAACGGCAAACCCTGGCGGCGGTACCTGCTCCATGGCAAAAAAAACTTCGATATGAATATCGACGGATGGCACGACCGCCAATACCAAATGGTCCCGGTGGTTACCGACATGCAGGGAAAAAAGGCCATTGGCTGGGAGGCCTGGACCTGCACACAGGAAAACAGCTTTCCCCGCTGCAGCGATAACTACAATACCATGCCGCGCGGCAAATGGTGGGGACAACCTAAGGAACTCCAGAATATCCACGGTTTTGAAAACTATCTAGCGGTGCGTAACTTCAGATATTTTGGAACCCCGATTTTTGGCGGGGTAAGGCTCGATGGCGAAAGTGCCCGCCCGGCCATTGAATACCATCCCGTAATTGCCAGCCGCTTCGGAACCATCATCGACTGTTTGATTGACCACCATTATCCCAGAAGCGCCAGCGGAAATCTGGATAAAACCGACCAGGAACAAGTGGCAGTTCCAAACCAGTATTACCAAGGGAAAATCCGCTACACTTTCTTCTCGCCCAGAATGGATTCATCCCTGATTGAATTAGTTGAAGGAAAATTGAATATTCTGAAACCTTTCAAAACCAGCTCAATCATCATTTTTAGTGCTCTCGGCAGGAAACAAGCGGAAACCGTTTGCGCGTCCGGCAAAGGCCGTTCTTTCCTGTCCGGTGTTCTGGAGAAACAGAAACGCTTTTACCGGGGCACCCTTCCTAAGAACGGTTACGCGGCACTTTTCTCCGACTCGTTTAAAGGTTCCCTCGGAATAGTGTCCCTTCAAGACGATATTTCATATACTGGTTATGCAAACCGCAACTTTGTCAATAAAGCATTGCGGGCGTCTATTGGCCGTGGCAAACAGAACCTGAAAAAAGGTGATGTCATAAAGTATCGTTATCTCGGAGTAATCAGCAAACTCAATCCGGAACCGAGCAATAAATTCATGGAGGACATTGTAGGTAAGCTCGGACTTGCCGGAAAACCCGCTTATCAAGTTAAACCGAACACCGGCAAAGTCCTCAGTACGGATTATATCCTCCGGCTTGAAGCTGCGAATTACGCTTTCACCGGAACTTTCAGTCGTGCCAGACTACCGCTGAACCTGCCGGTATTAATTAAAGGACTCAACCCGAATTGGGATGCCGGAATTCTCTACAAAGGACGGAACCGGCTATTGATTCCCGAATGGATTGTCAATGATTACGGAGAACGCTATGTCGAACAAAAACCACGAACCCGCAACAATGAATTGTATCATTTTCCCGTACTGGCAGACGGGACGGGTTTCCTTCAGGTGGACACTGAGCTGGGTAAGCGCAATGTTTTTATCGGAAATTTGCTGACCGCTGACAACCCCGATGTAAAATTACTGTTACTTGACAAGCGCACCGGCAAGGGAAAATTCGAGGTGCACAATCCTACGGATCAGGACATCACCTGTACTGTAAAACCAGGTTCGGGCTTCAATCTACTCGGCAACTTTACAAAAAAAGTAACTGTCAAAGTGGGAAGTTCTGAAATTATAAATATAAAGTAAAAAATCACAATGAATAAAAATAAACCTAACATATTATTAATTTGTTCCGACCAGCATAACCCGATGATTACAGGTTGTTATGGTGATGAGATTATTGATACTCCGAATATTGACCGCCTGTCACGGGAAGGAGCCACTTTTGATTCAGCGTATTGCAATTGTCCAATATCTGTACCTTCCCGCTTGAGTTTCCTTACCGGGCTCTATCCTTTTGAAACAGAGTGTCTTGGTAATGACAGCGCTCTGGACAGCATTGTCCCGACTTATGCACACATGGCGGCCATTGCCGGTTATCATACGGTGCTCTCCGGCAGAATGCATTTAAAAGGGCCGGATCAGAGTCACGGTTTTATTGAGCGCTTGTTTGGAGATCATGCGCCTTATGAATTCTGGGCAGCAGAAAACAGTCTGGCTCCTCTGAATCCGGATTTGGGTAATATGTCAAAACCAGCCCCGCTGACTCAGGTTGGAGCAGGCAATACCAGTCGTCTTGATTATGACAAAGCGCTTACTGAGGCGACATGCGCATGGTTGCGGGATTACCACAGCAATGATCCTGAATACCATTTATGATGACCGTGGGGTTGATGGCTCCGCATTGTCCTTATATTGCTCCTCCCGATCTCTATAACAAATATAAAGACCGGGTTTCGCTGCCTGAAGTCGGCGAAGAGCATTTAGCGTCTTTGCATTCGACTCATAAAGAATATCGGCAAAATATTGATATTGAGAATATTTCTGTCGAAAATCAATTAAGTGCGAGAATTGCCTATTACGGGTTGACTGATTTTCTTGATTCACAAATCGGTAAAATTATCAACTCTCTGGAAACCACCGGATTACTGGACAACACCATCATTGTTTATTTTTCCGATCACGGGGAAATGGCGGGGAAACACGGACGGTGGCACAAGGGATGTTTTTTTGAAGACAGCATCAGGGTTCCGCTGATTATCAGGATGCCGGATCAGCAGAATACCGGGATACGGATAAGTGAGCATATTTCACTGGTGGATTTATTTCCAACCATCTGTGAACTAGCTGGAGCGGAGTTCAATCATAAAGTCAGCGGCAACAGCCTGGCGCCGTTAATCAACACCGGCAAATGGACGCGGAAAAATATAATAAAGACGGAATATTATTCATGCGATTGTCAGCGAATGATCCTTCGCGACGAGTGGAAATTCTGTTATTACAGCAAGTTTACGGGCGATTATGAACTGTATAACCTGAAGGATGATTCCAACGAATTGATTAACCGCGCTGATGACCCCGCCTGTAAAGACATAATTAAAGAATTACTGGCGGAAGTTTTCAATGATGGCTGGCATGATGACGTTCTGAAAAACCGTGATCGAAGACTTTCCAGATTGGATTACTGGCAGTTTACAAGTAAATACGGTGTGGCGGTGATGAAAGATCCGCTGTTGCCTGTGAGTAAAAATCACTGGTCTAGAGAAAAAGCGAAAAATTATTTAATTTAGAGCTAATTGCAAAACAACAAGGGAAGAAAATGAGCAAGCAAAAGAAAAAAACCAATGTTATCTTTTTTATGGATGATCAGCATAACGCGCAATGCTTGGGGTTTATGGGCCATTCTATGGTAAAAACCCCTAATCTGGACGCTTTAGCGGCAAAGGGTACCTATTTTAACAACATGTTTACATGCACAGCTTTATGTGCCCCCAGCAGAGCAAGCTTCTATTCAGGTACATACCTGAGAACTCATGAACAGTTTGTTAATAATGTCGATTCTAGAAGGCAATTTCCAACTATCCTCTCTGAACTAAAAAAACAAGGATACTACACTTTCCAGTGCGGAAAAAACCATTTAATGGAGTCTATGTCAAAAGATTTTGACGAAATGCATACTGACAGGTATTATTACGATAAGTATTTGCCATCCAAAGGCCTGAAGGAGAAGGACTGGACAGAGCCTGAAATCAAAAAGAATTTCATGTCGGCGGTATCGGATCTTCCCGAAGAGGAACAAAATGAAGTCTGGACAGCTAATCACGCGATTGATTTTCTCAAGTCGGATAAAGCTCAGGACAATCCCTTTTTCATGTGGTGTTCATTTGAACGCCCCCATGCGGCACATTTTCCTCCGGCATCATTTGATAATCTGTATAATCCGGAAGATATTCCCATTGACTGGGACGCTTACTACAAATTTGAACAGAGCCGTATTATTAACCGGCCGATGATTGAGGACTTCTGGAAAATAGGTTCGTCCCGCAGCAACCTTGAGGTGTTTAAAAAAGCAGTCTGCCGGCATCTGGCGCTGATTACACTTATCGATCAGGAAATCGGCCGCGTGCTCAAAGCTCTGGAAAAACAGGGACTGGCGGATAACACCGTCATTGTATTTACCGCTGACCACGGCGAATTTGCCGGACATTACGGTCAACTCGGCAAGAACCATCCCGGCTATGATGATCTGCTGAAAATTCCGTTTATCTATTATGACCCGCAAAACGAGGGCTACGGGCGTGTTGTGGAGGGTATGTTCCAGAGCATTGACCTGTTCCCGTCACTTATGGAGAGACTTGGACTGCCTGTACCGCCGGAAGTACAGGGGGTAAGCTTCTGTGACGCACTGGAAGGTTATCCCGGATCCAGCCGCGAAGCCGTGTTCGCTGAATCTTCGAATATCAAGACTGTCCGCACAAGGGAATGGAAACTTAATTTCAACGCCCTCGACCCGCACCATGGCGGACAGCTTTTCAAAATCGATAGACAAGTACCGGAGGAAAACGTAAATCTGTGGAACTGTCCGGAATATCGATATGTAAGGCTGGAACTCATGGAAAAATTAACGCAATGGATGGTTTCATGCGAACAGCCTACTGGAACAAGTTTTCTTTCAGAGGAATACATTGATACCCGGTGGTATCGTTCTTTTAAAAACAATCCTATCCATTCTAAAATTAAATAAAAAACTAAGGAAATTGTATGAATTCGAGACAATTATCGAGGGATGAAATGGTAAAGCTTCATCAGGCCGCGTTGCGGATACTGAACAAAACTGGTTTGCGGATTGACTGCCGTGATTTTTACGGCCCGCTGGAAAGCCGCGGCGCGGAAGTTGATACTAATACAGGAATTGTCAGGTTTCCATCGGAACTGCTTGAAGAAGTTATTGAGATGGTCAGAAAAGAAATTGCCGACGGCTATGTGCAGAATATTCTTAACGGCGTAGTCTCCGGCAGTTGCGCCCCACGGTTTCAAGCCAAAATTGGAGGTGCCTGTATTGAATACCTTGACTGGGAAACCAAGACTTTGCGCGAACCAACTCGCCAGGACTTGATTAATTCTTTGCGTTTGGGAGAAGCTTTGCCGGAAATAGGCATCGTCGGCAATCCGGTGGTATGTCTTTATGATCATGAAAATAAAAGAATTGAACCCAAAATGCAGCGTATTGTGACTGCCGCTACAGTGGCAAAATATACGACAAAATGTGGTTCTACCGAAGTATGGAATGAAAAAGAACTGGAATTATTGATGGAAATCGGTATTATTGTCAAGGGTAGTAAAGAAGCATATTTGCAAAATCCCTGCTTTATAACTGCGAAAGAAACCATTGCTCCATTGCAGTTTCCAGAAGAGGATGGACGTATTCTGTTGATGCTTGCTCGTCATAATCTACCCTGTACGATTGTTCCTATGCCGATGAGCGGCATGTCTTCACCAGTTACAATTGCTTCAAATGTCGTTATGACAATTGCTGAGGTTTTAGGAGTAATGACCGCCCTGAAAGTTACGGTGCCTGAAGCGAAAGTCGCCGGTGGCGTGATTTCCGGAGTGCTTGATATGCGCAGTACAGTCGCGCGTTTCGCAGTTCCGGAAGTTATTGTCCAGGACATCACCGCCGCCAAGGTTTTCAAAGAACTTTACGGTCAGAACTTTGGTGTCGGTACCGGCTATATTGACGCTAAAATTCCGGGACCGCAGGCAATGTTTGAGAAATACGCCAGAATGACTGCCGCGATTGCGGGCATCGGTTCCTATAATCCTTCGGTCGGCATTCTCAACGGCGGCAAACGTCATTGCCCTGAAGAAGTGATTCTTGAAGCGGAAATGGGCAGGCATATTGAAAAATGTTTTGCTCCATTTGATGTAAATGATGATACATTGGCATTGGACGTGATTGATAATGTCGGCATCGGCGGAAATTTCATCGGCGAAGAGCACACCGCGATGAATTTCCGGGAGCTTTTTGAGTCTGACCTGATAACCGCCCAGGAAAAAGCGAATCTGGCTGCTGAGTGTGAAACTGACATTATTGATCTGGCGATTGAAAAAAAGAAGAAAATTCTTGCTGAAAATCATTATGAAATAGATTCAGATAAAGCCAAAGCTATTGACGAAGTCGTCGCCAAAGCAAAAAAGATTCTTTAGGAGCAAAATGTCAGAAATAAATAATAAACTCAAAGAACAGCGTTTTCGCTTTCCCGATAAAGATTTTGTCGGTTTCGGCAGGAAATTGAGCTGTGTTGTTAACGCCAACGGCATGTGGACAGCCGCCCAGATGGAAAGCGCGGCAAAAAACACCATACTTATAACACGCAAATGCGGCAGTGATGTTTCCCGTCTTGAATTACCGCCAGGCCCTTTATATCATCAGCCGCGTCTGGTTTCCGGCAAAAACGATCAACTTGCCCTTATCTGGAATGAGTTTCAGGATGATGTCTGGAAAATCAAATATACCCCGCTAATTAACGAGCCGCTTTCGCTGGGAACTGTGGAAACTATTTTTTCTTCATCTTCCTTGTGTCTGCCTCCAGTTGGCGAATGTTTTTCAGGAACAATGCGGGTGGCTTTTTCCGCAAATTTCAGAATAGTGGTGGCGAAACAAACTGATGACGGCTGGGAACTGGTTGAAACAATATCTGAAGCCGGTATTGACGCGTTTCGTCCGGTCATCTGTTCGAATAACGAAAACCTTCATATTTTCTGGGATCAGTACAAGAACGGAAAGTATGAGATTGCGGGCAGTATTTTAAATGATACTGGTTTTTCCGCCATTAACCCGTTGGGAACAGCTCATGAACGCTGGTTCTGCCCTGACGCGGTCAGCAATAATAAGGGACAAGTTTTTGTCTCATGGGTCGCGATGCGGGAAACCACGGATGAGCTTGGTATCGTGGATCATATCCCCTCTGCCATGCTTGGAGAATTAAAGAATGGACAGATTGAGATACAGAAACAGCTTGTCGCTGACCTGCGGGAAGGTTTGCTGGCATCTGAAATCTACAAGGGTTACCTGGGACTGCGCAGAAATCCTACGCTTTCTACGGATGCCGCCGGGCGTTTGTGGTGTTTCTGGGAGGTACGGGTGGAAGCGGAGGCGACGGCTTTGTCGGGACATTTGGCAGGACGCTGTTTTGACGGCGAAAGCTGGTCGGAACCGTCGCTGATAGCTAATCCCGGTTATGGATATGCGGTGGCTGAATATTTTGACGGGAAAAAACTTCCAGTCGCGTTCTTTAAATTCGCGGAAAGGGGAGAAAATATTGTCAGCGGGGATACTATAGATATTGACCGGAAACAGCCTTACGTAATTAATGATGTAAAATGGAAAAGATGGGGGGAATTCAATATTCCGGAACTTATAAAAAATAGAAGAACATTGAAGGTAAATGATTCACAGTATTCAATGTTTTGGGCTGATACTCATTGTCATTCCAATTTCAGCGCGGATGCCGAGGGTGAACCGGATGAAATAATTCATTATGCCCGGGACATTGCCGGGCTGGACGCGATGTGTGTGATCGACAATGATTTCTACCCTAACAAATCTTTGAGCCCGGCGGAATGGCAGATTCATCAGGAATTCAGCCGTCATTTTACCCGGGCGGGAGAATTTGTTCTCTTTCCGGGATATGAATTTACTTACCACCGTCATGACCTCTCTCCTGATTTTAACCACCGCTGTGTTATTTATCCCGGTCCTGATGGAAAGATGTTCAGGCGGATTGATCAGGGAAGTAGAACCGACAAAGAAATGCTCGCTCAACTCAAGCAGACGAACGGCATGTGTTATCCGCATCATTGCAGCTATGAATTGCTTGAGGCGGATAAAGAATGGAATGTCGAAGTTTGTTCTTCGTGGCGGGCAGTGCTGGCGGAGTGTGATTTTTCCATCCAGCAGCTGAAAGCTGGACATAAATTTGGTTTTATCGGTTCCAGCGACGCTCACCGCGCTAATCCCGGACTGGGAGGAGCCCTCACTGGATTATTTGCCACGGAACTGACACCGGAAGCCTTGTTCGACGCTTATCGCAAGCGCCGGATTATCGCCACGCAGGGATTCGCTGTTTTTATGGACTTCCGGGTTGCCGGCTTATTTATCGGTAGTGAAGGTAATATTACAAAAGCTCCGTTGATTAGTGCGGAAATTGAGGCGCCGGATTTAATTGCGGCTGTTGAAGTTTTCCGGGACGGCGAGGTTATTTACCGGGAAACGCCGGGCGGCTCCGTTTGTCAATTTTCATTCACTGATAACGACTTGACTCCCGGTAATCATTTTTATTTTCTCAGGCTGAAATTGATTGGGGAAGCTGCCTTAAATACTGCCCCGGGTTTGAACTCAAAAGAACCGTTCGCGGTGGATAGTAATTATCCGCATAATCTGGCAAAAGCCCGTGGTGTGTTTGCCTGGACGAGCCCGATTTGGATTAAATTGTAAAAAGGAATAAGAAATGCAGAAAAAACATAAAGAAGGTTTTGAAGTAGTCGGCGAACAGCGGAAAAATGTTCTACGGCGCTGTTATGAACAATTAAGCAAATGGGATTTTACAATGCCGGATGATAATCCGCTGATGCTCCATTTCGGGCTGAATGATTTCTTCAATGTGGGAGAAACTGAATTCTGGATTTGCAATGATGTTGAAAATGGTTATTGTGGTAAGTATATATTTTTGTTTGAGGAGCAGCGCTGCCCTGATCATTACCACAAAATCAAACATGAAACATTTAACGTCATTAAAGGCCAGGTCGTGATGACTGTTGCCGGCGACGATGCTATATTGAACGCAGGAGACGTCTTTAGTATGCCGATTGAGACCAAACATAGTTTTATTGCGGCGGACGGCGCGGCACTTATTCTGGAGGTTTCCAAACCATGTCTTTACCGGGACAGTTATTTTTCCAGCCCCGACATTGAAATTTTTTAATATAACCTTAATTTACAGAAGAGATATACCATGAACAACAGGACTAATTTTCTCAGTGCTTTAAGAGGCGACACCATCGATTATGTGCCGATTCTTCTGAAGAACCTTTTTCATTACTCAAACAAAGCTGACATTGATCGTGAGCCAGATACAGGGAAACGGGAAATCGCTATGCGCTTGTTTGATCACAGTGTTTTCCTCGTTGAATATCCTGACGCAGGCGTTTACCGGTATATTATCGCTCCGCCGAACTGTTGGAAGAATATCGAGAAAGGACAGGATTTATTATCCAAACTTCATACCCCAAGCGGAGCACTTACATCCATTATTGAATGGAATAATCAGACGAAAACCCATTGGTGCTCAAAACATTTTGCGGAATCTATCGATGACTTGAAACGTATTGTCGAGATTCCATGGGAAATTGATACTTCACTGAAACCACCGGTTAATGCAGATTTTCCTCTTGGTTCTGATAGCCGAGGTATTGTACGTATGAGAGTCAGTTCGCCTGTAACTTATGTGGCAGGCTTGCTACCTTTTCAATATTTTCTTGAGCTTTGCCTCACCGATACGAATCTCATAAAAGAGATAGCAACTGTCTACAAGGAAAGAATTATACAAGTTCTGGATGTGGTTCTTGCTAATAGGAATATTGATGTCGTTATGTTAAGCGGCTCCGAAGAGTTAACTCCGCCGATGGCTTCCCCCGCTCTTTATGATGAACTGATCTTTCCTTTTGAATCAGAGATTATTGCAAAGATTCACGAATACAACAGTCTTGCCTGGGTTCATTGCCATGGCAATGTTAAAACAGCACTTCCAAGAATGATGGAGCAACAAGTTGATTTTCTGGAACCCGTTGAACCACCACCTGATGGAGATATCACCTTTGCGAATGCCAAATGTATGGTAGCTGGACGCATGACATTGGGTGGAAATGTGGAAGCGCGGGTGATTAGCGCAGGGAATCGGGATGAAGTCATAAAAGCGACCGAATCGGCTTTCGAAGGAGGGAAAGAGAGAATGATATTAATGAATTCCGGGCCAGTTACCGGGGTATTTTCTCCTAAGATTGTTGAGAATTACCATCATATGATTGATGTATGGGAAAAGAATAGTCCGAAGAAAATAACGACTAATATTTGATAATAAAAGGAATTTATGATGACAAAACCCATCGATAAAAACATTAAAAAACATCTGGCTGACAAACAGATTTTTCTCATACCCTACTGCCATGCTGACCATGCCTGGCTGCATTCGCGGGACTGGCATGAAAGACGCTATCTGGCGGTTTTCGATAAAGCAATGAAACTTTTGGAGGATAATCCTTCATATAAATATTTTTTTGACGGCTGGTCTGAATTACTGAGACCTATCCTCAGGAAACGCGCTAATAAAATCCCTTTTATGCGAGATATGCTTAAAGATGGCAGACTGGCCTTGTTGAGCGGTCATTGGAGCAATATCAGATTCAGCCATATTGGAGATGAGACCAGCATAAGAAATATTATATACGGACATCGGGAAGTTAATGAAATATTCCCGGAAGCACGCCTTAACGGCTACGCAAATCTTGATGTTGGAATTGGACATTCTCAAGTACCACAAATCCTTAACCTTGCGGAGTGTAAAAATTATTTTGCATGGCGGCCTCAAAAAGGATTAGATAAACAAGGTATTCCCAGAAGCTTTGTATGGAAAGGGCTATCCGGCAATGAAGTATTAGTGACCAGACACTCCTATCAGGGCTGGTTTCACGCGGAAGAATTTTATGATAAAAAGGATAAAGAAATAGATTTTTCCTGTAAAAAAATAGAATTTGATTTTTTATTGAAATATGCTTGGGAAAAATATTTAAAAGTACCAGTCGAACAAGGTTTGAAGACTGTTTCATTTTGTCAGGGCGGCGATGATTTAGCTCCTAATACGGATGCCTATTATGGCATTGAAAGAAATATCTTCTCAATTATGGAAGAATGGAACAGCCACGGACTCGGGAAAATGGAATTCGGAACGCCCTATAATGTTTTTGATAATCTCAAAAAAGAAAAGTTGCAGAAACGGAGCGGCCCCCTTGATCAATGTGAACTGTGTTTCCATATTGCCAGAAACGGCAAACACAGCATATGGAATCTTCGGGAAAAAGCGGACAGAGCATTGCTGCTGGCAGAGGAAAGCTCCGCCCTTGCGTCTCTTGAAGGTTTTCAGTATCCTCAGGAAAAGTTTGAATCCTTATGGAAAGAATACCTGACGTTTTGTACCCACGCCATAGAGTTTTTATTTAGTCAAGACTATGATGAAGCCGATTTTATCTTGAGAAAAGTCATCAGGAATTCCTCGGAAATCACCCAAAAAGCCATTGAAGCCATGCTTGACGGCATTGAGAAAAATGACCCTGATTCTTTTTGCGCCTTTAATCCACTACCGGAAAACCGCGAAGAAATCCTGGAAGTTGACTTGCCTAATATTGACAATGCCAGAAGAACACCATCAATAAAAAATGTTAATGGCGAAGAGCTTCTTTCTCAAATAGTATACACCGGCGGATTAAACCGGGATTTTATTATTTTAGTTGAAGCTGAACTGCCACCGTGCGGTTTATCGCAATTCAACATATCCTGGAGCAGGGAGGATTCAGCGTTAAGCGAACGGGAAAATGTGCAGGATATGAACGCAACACTTGAATCCGATACAATAAAGCTGAAATTTGAAGATGGCCAACTTGTCAGCGCCGCCAACAAAAGAACCGGCGGCAATATAAAAAGCAAAAATGACGCGGCTATTTTTGAACCGCTTTCACTCCCGCAAAAGATTGATTATTGGATGGCGAACTCTTTTGCCGACAATCCTTTGCCATTTGTTCCGGAAACTTTAACGATAGTGGAAAACGGACCGCTGCGTTGGAGAATCACCAGAACCGGTCGTTCTGGTCCGCATCGTTTCATTCAGCATTTTGATTTATACAAAGACAACGCAAGTGTAGACCTTAAAACTATTGCTGATTTGAGCTACGACTCCGCAAATATCTGTATCGGCATGCCTCTGCCGGAAACTGCAAAGCTTAGCGTCGATATTCCTTTCGGCGTGGAAGACCGGGATTTGAGCGACATCGAATACGGACACAAAGGAGAAGGTAATTATGAAAATATAGAAAGAATAATCCCCGGTATATTTTGGGGGAAAAGTTGGGTTTTTGCTGGAAATGGAAAAGAAAGCTTTGGTTTTGTAACAATTGACGGCCCCCGCTATTTCAGAAGGTACGGCAATCCTGAAAGGCTGCTTCACTTTCTGGTATGCCTTAAACCGGATCAGACAGAAGGATGGATGACCAAAATCAATTCGCAGCGCGCTTGTGGGAGAAATATCTATAAACACAAATTGGTACTTGATGGAGAAAACTGGCAGGAATCAGGCATGCCCGGGATTTCCCAGCGGGCAAGGACAACAGTCCCTGTTTTATTCGGAGCGTTGAAAAGCAATAAAAAGCTGAAAATATCTTCTGACAAGGTCAGAATAAGTGCATTTTATAAAGAAGGTGAAGAGTTTATATTGAGAGTTGTCAATATGAATTCCGGTCTTGAACATGTGAAAATCTCATTGCCTTTTGCCATTAAAAATATCAAAAAATGTAATTTCAAAAACAATAGAATGGAGTGTGATTTACAATATGGCGGAAATTCTTTTAAAACAGATATTTCGCCGTGGGAAATTGCTACATTCAATATAAAGAAAAAGAAACTAAAACTATGACAACAATACCTGATGACTTTATTGGGGAGGGCTTGACGGATATCCTGAAGATTTGACTTATGTTGAAATCACAAAAGAAATGCTGGAAGCAGCAATAGGATTTTTAAATGATAATCTAAATGGAAAGAACAATGAGTAAAGAAATTAAGAAAATCGACGTTGCGGTATTGGGGCTTGGCAGTATGGGAGCTACCCATGTTGGAGCCGCCAAGGCATCACCATATGTAAAGCAGATAATCGGTTGTGAACCGGATGTGCAACGCGCAATGCTTCGCGGTAAAGAACTGGAAATTGAAACAACTTCTGATTTGGATTCTATTCTGAATAATCCTGAGATCAAGCTAGTTTATATCGCCACACCTAACGATATCCACACTGAACAAACAGAATTGGCTCTTCGTGCAGGTAAAGCTGTACTCTGCGAAAAACCTATGGGTGAGACTATAGAGGACGCGGAGCGCATGGTCGCGGTACAAAAGGAGACCGGCGGTTTTCTGCAAATCGGATTTGAATTGCATTATTCAAAAATTTATATGAAAGCTAAAGAATGGATTGACCGGGGATTAATAGGTACTCCAGTAAACTGTCATTGCCGTTACTATTGCAGTGAATTTCATGGCAAGGATTCTTGGCGCAGTCTCAGTAAAGGCAGCTTGATTGGCGAAAAACTTTCACATTATCTTGATCTACAGCGTTGGTTTATGGGCAGTGAGGCAAAAGAAGTATTTTCATTGAACTCCCCGAATGTGGTTGACTACTTCAACCATCCTGACAACCACCAGATCAATACCCGATTCGAAAGCGGGGCGATAGCCAATCTGAATTTTCTGATGTATATCGCTGAATCAGATCACCGTGACCCTTTGCTGGAAATGCTCGAAAAACAAGCTGACGATGGGCACTACCTGCAATATCATATTATGGGAACTAAAGGCGCGATTGAAACCGACGTGTTCCGCCGCCGCATCCGCCGCTGGGAATTCACCGACAGCCCGGAAAGACTGGTCAGCTCAATTGTCGAAACTATTACTTACGACAAAGCGGATGATCAGGAATGGATACATAATGTTCATGGTCAAAATATCCGCATAGCGGAACTCGTCGCCAAAGGGCTTCCCCCTGAAAATCCCGTGTCGGATTCGCTGGCTACTATGAAGCTGGGGTTCGCTGCTGAACTTTCCGAACGCGAACAGCATATCGTTAAACTTAAAGAATTAAATTGATAATAACAAAGCCATAATTGGCAAAAATAAAACAAAAAGCAAGGAGCTTAAAATGACATTTAATATAAAAGACGTGCTGCATACCGCGGCGTACCATCAATCGGAAATAAACAAGGTGCTGGACAAGGATAATCCATCGTTTCTGCAGTTTGACCCGGTTCTTGGTTACACAATGAAAGATTATATTTTCAGGGATGGAATGAGAAAAACCCTTTCCGAATATCGCTACGAAAAAAATGGCGGTCATCGTAAAATGATTAATTATAGTGATGCCCCGTGCCGCATAAATACTTACGGAGACAGCTATACTCAAGGGGCGCAGGTTAGCGATGGAGAAACCTGGCAGGAGGTTTTGGCTGCGCATTTTCGTGAGCCCATCCGTAATTTCGGGGTTGGCGGCTACGGAGTTTATCATGCTTACCGCAAAGCTATGCAGATTGAAGCGACTGATGATTTGGCGGCAGAATATATAGTCCTTAACATCTGGGACGACGATTACATGCGTAACATCGACGCGGCCAGATGGAATCGTGTTGCGTGGATGTGTCGTGATATACCGCGTGGTAAAAAGGACGGTTATCCGGTTCATGGTTTCCCCTGGGCTCACATTCGTTACGATCTTGAAAAAGGCGAGTTTGTTGAAAATGAAGGATTGTTTAAAGACGCGGAAGAATTGAATAAACTAGTCGGCAAAGATGAGTATTATGATATTTTCAAAGACGATCATGTTGTTCATTTGTATACTCTCCGGGAAGGAGGAGATGCTCCGGTTGATTATCTTGAAAAACTTGCGGAGGTTTTTGATGTGGAAGTAGACCTGCGAAATCCGCAGACTCGTGCCGCTGACGCACGAAAACTTCATTATGCCTATGGAATCAAATCTACTGAATACCTTGTCGATAAAATGTTTAAATGGGCGGAAGACAACAACAGAAAGCTGATGATTATTCTCAGCTATGATGTCCCGGCAGTAATGGAATACATTGAAAAAGGCACCCGTTTTGACCAGGCATTTGTCGAGTTCCTGGATGACAGAAAATATCCTTATATTGATTTTCTGCCTAAAACTAAGATGGATTACCAGAGTTTCAATCTAAATATTGAAAAATATCTTGAACGCTTTTATATTGAACGTGCCGGGGCACAGGTATTCGGGCACTACAATCCTTACGGTAATTTCTGGTTTGCGCATGCCATGCGTGATGAATTGGTCGAGTGGCTTGCCCCGAAGCCCCCGGCATATCAATAAATAAAAGGAGTTATGTGGAATGAAATTTGAAGATTTAAGGTTTGGTTTGTTTGTTCATTACGGACTTTACAGCATGCTCGGGCGTGGTGAATGGGTGATGAACCGGGAACAGATTCCGAGGGAAGAATACGCTAAACTCGCGGATGAATTCAGCGCTAAAAATTTTGATGCTGATTTCATCTGTGATCTGGCTGTCAAAGCCGGTATGCGCTATATAACTTTTACCACCATGCACCATGACGGCTTCAGGCTTTACGACAGTCGGTTGAGTGATTATAATTCGGTAAAAGCTTGCGGACGGGACCTTGTCCGGGAAGTTATTGACGCAGCGGAAAAAAGAGGCTTAAAAGTCGCCCTGTATCACAGCCTGAATAACTGGTATGATCAACCGGACGCCGTTGACGCTCTCGAAGATGAAAGCAAATATGAAATTTTCATCAATAATACTTTGGAGCGGATAAAGGAACTCGTAACAAAGTACAATCCAATTGACACGCTATGGTATGACGGCTGGTGGCCGTTCAATGCTGAAAAATGGCAGGCGGAAAAGATGAATGCGATAGTCCAGGCGATTCAGCCGCATATTCTTTTCAACGGCAGAAACGGGTTGGCGGGTGATTTCGGAACACCGGAAGGCCACATCTCAGCCCCTGCCCCATGGCGTCCATGGGAAGCGTGTATGACATTGAATGACTGCTGGGGGTTCCATCAGGGGGATCATAACTGGAAATCTGCCGGGGACGTGGTCGATATGCTGGCGAAAGTCGCACAAGGCAAAGGCAATCTACTTTTAAACATAGGTCCGGAGGGTGATGGAACAATACCAGCGGAATCTGTAAAAGTACTTGAAACAGTTGGAGAGTGGATGTCAAAGTATTCTGAAGCGGTATACGATACGGAAATTTTCACCTATCACTTAATGGAAAGAGGAGAGGGCCGATCAGAACTGAACCATCACGGTACATTTACCGCACAAGGAAATGAGCTTTATTTCTGGGTGAAGCATTGGACCGGAAACGAGCTCACGCTTTGCGGACTGGAAACACAAGTTCAGAATGTTCATCTCCTTTCAAATAATGAATCGTTTAAGTTTGAACAGACAGGTGGAAAGCTTGTAATTTCCGGATTGCCTGATACTCCGCCTGATCCTGTCTGCCCGGTTGTAAAAATAGAATGCGACGGCCCGCCGTCAATGTATCTTTGCGGCGGTATGCGAATCCCGCAGGTGAAACACCCGCATTATGACCCATGTGAATCGGATATTGAGGCATGAAAAAAACAGTTGAAAAACTAAAAAACGGCGAACATGTAACAATTGTCGCGCTTGGTGATTCCATCACTGAGGTAACTTTTCATACCCAGGGAAAAATGAACTGGGTCGGCCTACTGGATGAGGCTATTTTTGAAAGTTACGGCAATGGAGTATGTACGCTTATAAACTCTGGGAAATGTGCTTCGTCCTACGCGGAAGGACTGACCCGGCTCAACCGTGATGTCCTGCGCTATAATCCGGATTTGGTAATTATCGCGTTCGGAATGAATGATTCGGGTGGGGGCTTGGATAAACTGGACATTTTTCGTGACAATGTTCGAAAAACTGTCGCGATTATCCGTGAACGCTGCGGCAGTGAGATACTTATCCGCACGCCCAACCCGGTAGTTACTGCTCCCGGCCTGCCGTTTCCGCCTGAGCAACCGAAGCATGGAAAAGCCTGGGAATCCGCGAAGCGGCCTCTCAAGGAATATTCGGCCGCTTTGGTGGAACTTGCCGGAGAACTTGACTGTGCGTGCGTTGATCATTATACTCTCTGGACGGGAAAACAGTTCAAGGTGAAACACGCGGTCGCCGATCCTGTAGGCCTTTGGCCCAGGATGGGGGACGCGGTGCATCCGGGATACATTGGACATCTCGCGTTCTTCAGGGAGCTTGCCTCCTTGTTTGAAGTTCCTGAATATTTTCCATGGGAGGAAGTGGAATAATGAAAAGAAAAGTCAAAGAAGGTTCAATCGCGCTGATTGCGTTCGGAGGCAATGCGTTTACAGTTGAAAATGATAATTATACGATTGAAAACCAGCGTGCCGCCGCCAATGCCATGTGCGAAAAACTGCTCAGTGTGATCGAAAAAGGATATGACCTGGTTATAACCCACGGCAATGGCCCGCAGGTTGGAAATCTTATGCTCCAGCGCGATTTAATTCAGGGGAAAGTCCCTCCAATGCCGCTTGACGTGCTTGTCGCTCAAACAGAAGGTTCATTAGGCTACATCCTTCAGGATGAATTATTGAACCATCTTCGTATCCACAATATATATAAATATGTGGTTACAATGATTACCCAGGTGCGTGTTGACAAAAATGACTCCGCATTTCAGAATCCAAGCAAACCGGTGGGCCCGTTTTATTCCAAAGCGGAATCGATGCAGCTACTTAAAGAAAACCCGGACTGGAAAATGATTGAGGACGCGGGACGTGGATACCGCAGAATTGTTCCCAGCCCGAAACCGAAAAAAATAATTCAAAGCAATATGATCCGTTCCCTGGTTTACAGCGGCAATGTCGTCATCGCGGCGGGCGGAGGCGGTATCCCGATAATTAAAGATGAAAATAACCGCTATGTTGGTGTTGAGGCAGTAATCGATAAAGATTTGTCAAGTGCGATGCTCGCGAATGATGTCAAAGCCGATTTGTTGATTATCCTGACGGGAATAGACAAAGTTTATTTGAATTTCGGCACAAAAGAACAGGAAGGTTTGAGTAATTTGACTTACAGTCAAGCGAAACAATATTTGAATGATGGCCATTTTCCGGTGGGCAGTATGGGGCCCAAAATTGAATCAGCATTACGCTACCTCGAAGACGGGGGGCGAAGGGCGGTCATAACTAGTGCTGAAAGCCTGGAAGAAGCTCTTGACGGCAAAAACGGTACGCATATTGTATGGATGTAGAAAAAATAGGAATTAAACAATATGAAATTTGAAGATACGGAACACTTAAATTGGAAAATAAATGTCTGAAGATGATTGGCTGAGAATAATAATGTTTATAAAAAGATATATTTCTGAAAACTATCCACAAAAAGGCAAGCCTCATGTAACAATAGAGAACTTTACTCAAACCAATACCAATGTTTCAACAATTAATCAAGTTATGACAGGTAATATTCTGCCATCATCTAATAATATCTCAAGTTTTGCAGTTCAAATTTGAGCGAAAAACGAACGATCAAACATTGAAAAACAACCATTAACATGCTATATTTCAATAGCTTATAGTAAA
>VAOY01006632.1_pt1 | contig 23082 bp, 25 predicted proteins | sample 3393881 | NCBI WGS metagenome assembly VAOY01 (sample SAMN08290430, study PRJNA428436) | hydrothermal vent metagenome | isolation source: Deep-sea hydrothermal vent chimney | place: Indian Ocean: Southwest Indian Ridge
GCTTATGTGCAGGGACAGAAGACACCAGAATAGGGCCGCTTGTGCGGCCCCCGCTTACCTCCCCGCCCGAGTGGGCGAGGGTTCACGCGGGTTTTTGCTGAAAACGTTTGGATGCCAATAGGCAGCTTGCGGCGGTTGGCGTTGGGCACGGTGGCTTCCTGCGGTCCACATACATTATTAATACCTAATAGCATGGCGTTATTACACAAAGAGGTCGTAGGTTGACGATTTAACCCATCTTTAGGCTGCGCGCTTTTCTCGTTTACCTGGCAGTTGCTGTATTCCAAGCCCGCATAAAATAAGCACTAATCCGACCAGCGTGGAGGGGAGCATTGGCTCTCCAACTACAAGATAAAGCAGCAGCAGCGATACCGGCGGGGATAGGAAGATCAGGTTAGAGACTTTAGCCGTGCGGGACACTTTTTGTACGGCCAGTTGCCAAAGTACAAAGGCTACGCCCATTTCAAACAGGCCGACATAAACGCCTGCGCCTAGCGCGGGCCAGCCATGCCACTGCAAGCCGGGGCCAAGCAGTAACAATATGGTTAGCACCGGTAACCCAACGCTAAAATTTTGCCACTGGCCTACCAGGGGTTGTCGTTGATCCCGCGCGTTGAGCAGCCAGTAGAGTGCCCACAACAGGGTTGATGAGAGCGCCAGCAGCACGCCCAAAGGGTCTTCAAACGCCACATTGAAGACATTGCCCCGCGTAGCAATTACCCAAACGCCGCTATAGGCCACCAACCCCGCCGCCACATCCAGACGAGTTAAGCGGTGCCCCAGCAGCGGCACTGCCAGAAACGCCATGGCAAGCGCCCAGGTGTAGTTCAGCGCCATGGCCTCTTGGCCCGGCAGCCGGTCATAGGCGGCAAATAGCACTAAGTAATAAGCCACGGGGTTCATTAGTCCGGCCCAGAGCGCTGTTCGCCAGCCTTGGTGCAGCGCTAGCGCCATATTGCCCTGTTTGATGACCAGTACGCCCATCAACAGCCAGGAAACCAGCGCCGCTATCCACATCAGCTCCAGGGGGCTCATCCATGCAAGGGCTACCTTGAAGGCGGTGGCAACGGTCGCCCACAGCGCCACGGCGCCCAACCCATACAGCATCGCCTGTTGGTCTTGGGTCATCGGTCGATATGCCCCAGGTCGCGGGCAGGGTCGATCTGGTCACGCACTTGCTGCTTGAGTGTTTTGATGTCGGGAAAGCCACCATCGCGCTTGCGCTCCCATAGCAGCGTGTCGCCACACCAGATCTCAAACGTACCGCCGTGGGAGGGGGAGAGCGCGACCTCTGTTAGCTGCTCGCCAAACGTGGAGAGAAGTTCTTGGGCATACCAGGCGCTACGCAACAGCCACTGGCATTGGGTACAGTAGCGAATGTGAATGCGGGTCATCTTTTTGAGTCCTTATCTATCCGTTCCTTTGAAACGCAGGTTTTTAAAGCACAGGCTTTTGGAACACAGGGCTTTTTAAATACAGGTTTTAAAATACAGTGTGGCATCCTAAGTAGGCATTCTGTCATCTTAAATTAGCAATCGCCAAGGAACCGACATGGCTCAACCGGAAGTTTCACAGACGCAGTTATACGAGTGGCTGACAGGCGATGACGATAGCCGTATGTGCGACGATATACCTGACGATGCCTGCCAAGAGCAGCCGCACAACTTTTTCCTGCACCTTTTCGCTTCGTTAGGTAATAAGTTAGCGGATGAGCTGTCGAGCGCCCGCTTAGTGCTGCCCTGGCTGCTGGGTATTATCGGCGCTCCGGTATGGATGGTGGGGTTATTAGTACCGATTCGTGAAGCAGGCGCCCTCCTCCCCCAGCTGTTTGTGGCTGGCTTTATTCGCCTAAAACCCCAGCGCAAGTGGGTGTGGGTGGCGGGGGCTGCACTGCAGGCAGTGACGGCTCTTGCTTTGGCGTTACTGGCCCTGATGGGCAGCGGGGCTATCGGTGGCTCGCTGGTGTTGGCCGCGTTGGTCATGCTCTCCTTGGCACGGGGGCTCTCCTCCATTGCTACCAAGGACGTGCTCGGCAAAACCATCGCCAAGCGCCGCCGAGGCACTTTGATGGGCTGGAGCGGCAGCGTCGCGGGTGGTGCAACGCTGGTTGCCGGCGGTGTATTGATGTGGTTCGGTGACCGCCCCGGCAATTTGGCATTGGCCATACTGCTGGGCGTAGCGGCCGCTGGCTGGTTACTCAATGCGCTGTGCGCAGCCCGCATTAAAGAGGTGCCAGGTTCCATCGAAGGCGGCGAAAACGCCTGGGATAGCATTAAGCTGGGGCTATCGCTACTGCGTGAAGACCGCACGTTTTTACACTTCAATGTCGCTAGGGCCCTGCTACTTTCAAGCGCGCTGGCGCTGCCTTACCTGGCGCTACTCGGCCAGCAGCAGAGCGGAACCGAGCTGGGCGGCCTAGGCATTTTAGTGGTGGTATCCGGCCTAGCCGCTATGGTGGCAAGCCCGATATGGGGAAAACGCGCGGATCAGTCCAGCCGCCGGGTCATGCGCGACGCTGCCGTGGGTACGGTGTTGTGCTGCCTATTAGGCGCGGCCTTAGCTTGGTTGCCGGGTGACTGGACGCAGAGCGTTTTACCCTATGCCGCGATTTATGCGCTATTGGTGATTGTGCATCACGGTGTTCGCCTGGGTCGCAAAACCTATTTGGTGGATATTGCCAGCCAAGACAATCGCGCCCTTTACGTAGCGCTTTCCAATACGCTTACGGGCGTACTGATGCTGGTTGTCGGGGGTATTATCGGCGCGTTGGCGCAATGGCTAGGAAGCGCCATGTTGCTGGTGGTCTTGGCGCTCACGGCAGTGGGGGCGATGTTCAGCGCACAGCGGTTACCGGAAGCCGAATAGCGTTGTTGATTGCAAAGCACCGCAACGCTCGCCATGATGGGCAGCAGTTGGCGGTAGAGAGCTGTTTTTTTGCTATTCTACCTCTATTCGGTAGTGTGAAATTCCGCATCGTCCTGCAGTAAGAGAGCCCCGCGCTGATCAACAGCGCCATGGCTACGAAAGAACGAAAGCAACAGGAATCCATTGATGAAACGATCTCCCTTGATCAACCCGGAGTTACTTGAGCGCATTATTGACGCTTCTGAAGATGGCATCGTCGTTGCGGAGCAGGAAGGTGACGAAAACATCCTGATTTACGTGAACAAGGGCTTTGAGCGCTTAACGGGCTACAGTGCGGATGAAATTCTGTATCGCGACTGCCGTTTTCTGCAAAACGAAGACCGCGACCAGGATGCGCTATCGTCGATCCGCGAAGCGTTACAGGATGGCCGCCCCTCGCGGGAAGTGCTGCGTAACTACCGTAAAGACGGCACTATGTTCTGGAATGAGCTGTCAATTACGCCAGTTTATGACGAAGCCGACAACTTGATGTACTACATCGGTGTTCAGAAAGATGTGACCGAACGAGTTGAGGCCCAATTGGCACTGGCAGCGCTAAAAAATCAGCAGGAAAACACCAAATAAACATTTGCCATCATAAAAACAAAGATAGGGCTTGAACTTCAATCCAAGTGGCGTTATATAGCGGCTAGGCGCTTGTTTAGCGTTAGGCGCTTCTTACTTTGCTTCTGTTGGGTAAGGAGCCGTTGTGATGCCGGTGCGCCGGCTTGGGTTGGAGGGCATACCATGAGCCGTGACCCCTTAAATCGTGAAACCTACACCAACGATGGGCTTGATGCTGACGAGTTTGATAACTTGGATGCAGTCAACGACGATCACTACGGTAAAAGCAAACCCAGTAAAGCGGATACCCTGCGCGCTCGCCGTCAGGTAGAAGCGTGGCTTGAAGAGCGTCGCTTACAGCGCGCGATTGAAGATGACTGGGACGAAGAAGAGTAGCGCCTTGCCAATCTGTTAAGCGTTTTCAAGGTGGACATACCCGAGGGGCACCCAAATGAGTGCCCCTTATCTTTGCGGCTTGACCACTCTACGCTTGCCCCACTGCTTTGCTGGCCTTTAGCCGCGCTGGGCACTATCATCTGTGCACCAAGCCAGCATATTTGCTGGTCTCGCTTTTACCACAACCTAACGGATTTCCATGGCGCAATACGTATTCACCATGAATCGGGTTGGCAAAGTAGTGCCGCCCAAAAAGCAAATTCTCAAGGATATTTCGCTCTCGTTCTTCCCTGGCGCCAAGATCGGTGTACTGGGTTTAAACGGTGCCGGTAAATCCACGCTGCTGCGCATTATGGCCGGTGTCGATAAAGAGTTTGAAGGTGAAGCTCGTCCGATGCCCGGCATCAACGTGGGCTACCTGCCCCAGGAGCCGCAGCTGGACGACGAGAAAAACGTTCGGGATACCGTCGAAGAGGCCTTAGGTGCCATCAAAGAGGCGCAGGAAAAGCTAGACGCGGTATACGCCGCCTACGCCGAACCCGATGCTGACTTTGATGCCCTGGCTAGCGAACAGGCGCGGCTTGAGAACATCATCGAAGCCGCCGATGCCCATAACATCGAGCGTAAGCTGGAAGTAGCCGCAGAAGCGCTGCGCCTTCCGCCGTGGGATGCCAAAGTAGGCAACCTTTCTGGTGGTGAGCGTCGTCGTGTGGCGCTTTGCCGCCTGCTGCTCTCAAGCCCGGACATGCTACTGCTGGACGAGCCCACCAACCACCTGGATGCTGAATCCGTGGCGTGGCTGGAGCGCTTCCTGCACGACTACAACGGCACGGTCGTTGCGATTACCCACGACCGTTACTTCTTGGATAACGTCGCGGGCTGGATTCTTGAGCTGGACCGCGGCCAGGGCATTCCGTTTGAAGGCAACTACTCCCAGTGGCTTGAGCAGAAAGAGCAGCGCCTGACCCAAGAAGCCAAACAGGAAGCGTCTCGTCAGAAAGCCATCAAGCAAGAGCTTGAGTGGGTACGCAGCAACGCTAAAGGCCGCCAAGCGAAGAGCAAAGCGCGTCTTAACCGCTTTGAAGAGATGCAGTCTGGCGATTTCCAGAAGCGTAATGAGACCAACGAGATCTACATTCCGCCTGGCCCGCGCCTGGGTGACAAAGTGATCGAGTTCCACAACGTTACCAAGCGTTTTGACGACAAACTGCTCTACCAGGATCTCTCCTTTACCATTCCCCAAGGGGCGATTGTTGGCATTGTGGGCGGTAACGGTGCCGGTAAATCGACGCTGTTTAAGCTGGTCACCGGCAAAGAGCAGCCGGATGCTGGCGAAGTGGTAATCGGCGAAACCGTCGACATTGCCTACGTTGAACAGCTGCGCGACGCCCTAGACGACAAGCAAACTGTCTGGGAAGCAGTGTCCGATGGCCAGGATATTCTCAACATCAATGGCTATGAAGTTTCTTCGCGAGCCTACGTTGGTCGCTTTAACTTCAAGGGCAACGACCAGCAGAAGCGTCTGGATGAGCTTTCCGGTGGTGAGCGTGGCCGCCTGCAGCTTGCGCAAACCCTAAAACAGGGTGCTAACGTGCTGCTGCTGGATGAGCCCTCTAACGACCTGGATATCGAAACCCTGCGCGCCCTGGAAGAAGCCCTGCTCGCCTTCCCTGGCTGTGCCATGGTGATTTCTCACGACCGTTGGTTCCTGGATCGTATCGCCACGCATATTCTGGCGTTTGAAGGCGATTCAGAAGTGGTGTTCTTCGACGGTAACTACACCGAATACGAAGAAGATCACAAGAAACGCGTCGGTAATGACACGCCCAAGCGCATGAAGTACAAGCGCATCGACGCCTAATGTTTTAGGCGTTATGCAATGCAAAAGCCCTGCTGGCGTTTCCCGCCGCAGGGCTTTTTTTATGGATGGCTGTTTACCGTTGGTCGGCGAGACAGTTTAGCCTGCGGGCCAGGTAAACTCGCGCCCACCCATTAAGTGCATATGGATATGGTAGACGGTCTGCCCGCCCATTTCGTTGCAGTTCATCACCACACGGTAGCCATCCTCGGCAAACCCCTGCTGCTTAGCAAGCTGCGCGGCGGTGTGCTGCAAGCGGCCTACGAGGGCTAGGTCGTCGGCGGTAATATCGTTAAGCGTCGAGATATGCTTTTTAGGGATAATAAGCTGATGGGTCGGCGCTTGAGGGCTAATGTCGTTAAACGCCAGCACGTGCTCATCTTCAAACACGATATCAGCGGGAATGTCGCGGTTAATAATTTTGCAGAACAGGCACTCCATCGCGGCCTCCTTAGGTTTGGCGCGTTTATTATCGATAAAAGGCAGCCCCGCTTACCCCGTTAGCGAAAACGGCGCTGCGACAGTAAGTGGCGAACCAGCGGTGCCAGAATCAGTTCCATCGCCAATGACATACGAGCGCCGGGCACCACCAGGGTATGCGGGCGGGTCATAAAGGAGTCTTTAATCATCGCCAGCAACCAAGGGAAATCGACGGTTGAAGGGTCGCGGAAACGGATGACCACAAACGACTCCGAATCGGTCGGAATATCCTGCACTTCAAAGGGGTTGGACGTATCGACCGTGGGCACCCGTTGGAAGTTGATATGGGTACGGGAAAACTGTGGCTGGATATAGCGCACATAGTCATCCATACGGCCCAAGATAGTGTCAATCACCGCTTCCTGAGAGTAGCCGCGCAGCTTTGTGTCCCGGTCGATCTTTTGAATCCACTCCAGATTCATGGTCGGCGCAACACCCACCAATAGATCCACATGGCGGGCAATATCGTACTCTTGGGTCACTAACCCACCGTGCAGCCCTTCGTAAAACAGCAAGTCAGTGCCGCAAGGCAGCGACTGCCACTCGGTGAAGGTGCCCACCCGATACCCGGCTTCAATTTTCTGCTTATCTTCCGCATGGATATAGTGCCTGAAGATGCCAGCACCGTGCTCTCCGTACTCGATAAACAGACCTTCCAGGCGATCAAGCAAGTTGGCTTCTACGGCAAAGTGGGATAGCTCATCTTTACGTTCTGGCTCTTCACGGAAAATGCGCTTTAGGTCATCGCGGGTATAGCGGTGAAACGCATCCCCATCCACCATGGCAGCATGCACATCTTCACGTAGGAACATGCGCTCGAAGCTGCGGCGCACGGTAGTGGTACCCGCCCCTGACGAACCCGTTACCGCGATGATGGGATATTCTCGGGACATTATCCCCCCCTTGCATCAGCAAGCGTTTGCTTCACCGCATCGGGAATCGCTACCGGGCGGCCAGCAGCCAAGTCAATCAGTAGTTTATTTACCCGAGCGGTAGCCACCACATCGCCCGTTTCTGCCTTAGTCACCCTATGGTAAACCGTTAAGGCTTTGCCTTCTGGGTCGGGCACTGCCGTTTCTATCACCAGCGCATCGGGAAAGCGGGCCTCCTGTTGATACTGCACGGCGAGGTCAACCACAACGCTTGGGTAGCCGTGTATATCCCACTCGGGCAGATCGAGGGCGGCGAAGGCCTGCATACGAGCCTCATGAAGCAGCGATACCAGCGCATCATGACCCAGATGGCGGCCGTAGTTCATATCCGTCACCCGCACAGTCAGCGGATGACGATGGATAACCGCTGCGTTAGGGAACTCCAGCGAAACACGCTCCATAGTTCAACTCCTTGTCGGGTGACGGTTTGACCTTAATAAGGCCGGTAATTACTGCTCGCGCGCGATGGCACGGAAAGCGATATCACGACGGAACTCAACGCCATCCCAGTGAATCGCTTTAACTCCTTGGTACGCCTGCTGCTGGGCAGCTGAGACGCTATCGCCCAGGGCGGTCACACACAGCACGCGACCGCCAGCAGTGGTGATATCACCCTCTGCGTTTTGCGCCGTCCCTGCATGGAAGACTTTGCACTGCGCCTGCTCGGCATCGGCTAGGCCGTGAATCACGTCACCTTTGCGGTAGCTGCCGGGGTAGCCACCTGCCGCCAACACCACGCCCACCGCTGCGCGGCTATCCCACTCGCACTGCTTGTCTGCCAGTTCGCCCTTGGCACCTGCTAAACAGAGCGCCGCTAAATCGGAGGTAAGGCGCATCATAATCGGCTGGGTTTCCGGGTCACCAAAACGGCAGTTGTACTCGATTACTTTGGGGTTGCCTTGCGGGTCAATCATTAGCCCCGCATACAAGAAGCCGGTGTAAGCGTTGCCCTCTTCCGCCATGCCACGCACGGTGGGCAAAATCACTTGCTCCATAATCCGCGCATCTACTTCCGGTGTCACTACCGGTGCCGGGGAGTAGGCTCCCATACCGCCGGTATTGGGGCCGGTGTCACCATCGTAGGCACGCTTATGGTCTTGGCTGGTGGCCATGGGCACGACGTTTTCGCCATCCACCATGACGATAAAGCTGGCTTCTTCACCTTCCAAAAACTCTTCGATGACGACTCGCGCGCCAGCGTCACCAAAGGCGTTGGCTTCAAGCATATCGCGGATCGCCGCTTCGGCTTCCGCTTCGCTCATGGCGACAATCACGCCTTTACCTGCCGCCAAACCGTCCGCTTTGATGACGATGGGCGCGCCCATATCAGCTAAATACGCCAATGCTGGCTCAACAGCGGTAAAGGTTTGGTAATCGGCGGTGGGAATGTGATGGCGGGCCAGAAAGTCTTTGGTGAACGATTTGGAGCCTTCCAACTGTGCCGCGCGCTGGCTGGGGCCAAAGATAGTCAAACCAGCGGCTTGGAACCGATCCACTACGCCTTCCACCAGCGGAGCTTCTGGGCCCACCACGGTTAGCGCAATCTGCTCTTGCTGGGCAAACGCCACCAAGGCATCCAGGTCGGTTGCGCCGATAGCGACATTGGTCAGCTTAGGCTCTGTGGCGGTCCCTGCGTTGCCAGGTGCCACAAACACTTGCTCGACATCATTGGATTGGGCAAGTTTCCAAGCAAGGGCATGTTCGCGGCCACCGCCACCGATCATCAAAACTTTCATGGGTATCCTTCTCAAACGGGAGAGCGTCGTTGGGGCGCATTATGCCACAACGCGTCCCTAACGTGGCCTAAAGGGGGATTAGGAGTTTTTGTCCGTTTTATCGTCGTCATCCGTCTGGGTAGGCTGGTTCAGCGCATTTTGCCAGAAACGCATGTTCTCTTCGGCCAGTTCACGCATAAACTCAATGGGTGAGTGGCGCATCGCCTGTTGCCACTGGGTCTGCATGCGCTTTTGCTGCTCCAGCATCAGTTGGGTGCCCTGCTCCAAATAACGCGCCAGCGGCAGCGGTGAGGACATATCGTACACACGGATCAACTGGGCCAGCAGGTCGTTCGAGAACACTTCGGCTTCACTATCCGCCTGCTCCTGTTCGATAATGATCGATAGCAAAATGGTGCGCGTCAGATCTTCGCCGCTCTTGGCGTCTTCAACGCGAAACGGCTCTTCTTCAATGATTAAACGCCGCAAGTCTTCAAGAGTGACATAACGGCTCTGCTGAGTATCGTACAACCTGCGGTTGGCATATTTGCGAATTACGCGCACAGCGCATCTCCTTAAACACGATAGAGGCTTTTATCGCCGTTGCTGCTATTGTGCCTGCAACACGCGCCCATGCAAGCCAGCTTAGCGGATTAGTGCTGTTAAGCACGCCTTTCCTATGACCAATAGACGACGACTATGAATTTGATACTGCTAGACCCGAGCGAGGTTGATGGTCACCACGCTCGTATTACCGATGCGCGCCGCCTGACCCATCTGCATGAAGTACACCGCGCTAACGAAGGCGATCGCTTAACCGTGGGTATTCAAGGCGGCGCTATGGGTAAGGCCACGCTAACGGAGCTCAACAAAACGCAGGCTCTGTTTGCGCTGGAAGATATCAACGAACCGCCGCCGCCTGCCCTGCCCGTTCATCTTGTCTTGGCGCTGCCGCGCCCGCGTATGCTGGCACGCACGCTGGAGCACGTCACGGCGTTAGGAGTCAAAGAGATTACCCTGCTGCACACCAAGCGGGTTGAAAAGAGTTACTGGCAGTCGCCGGAACTGCAGCCAGAAAAAATTCATCAGCATTTGATACTTGGGCTAGAACAAGCGCGGGATACTCAACTGCCTAACGTGACGCTCTGCAAAGGGTTTCGTCCTTTTATGGAAGAGCAGCTACCGGCACTTCTAACAGAACGAAGAGGATTGGTTGCCCACCCAGGCATGGAGAATGCCTGCCCGCGCGGTATTGATGAGCCAACGCTATTACTGGTGGGGCCCGAAGGCGGTTTTATCCCGTGGGAAGTGGAGCAGCTACTGGCGGCAGGCTGCGAGGGAATGCACTTAGGCCCTCGTATCCTGCGGGTAGAAACAGCCGTCACCGCGCTGCTGTCACGGCTGTTTTGAGTGCTACCTGACTAATAAAGGATCAAGACTGGTCGTCTTCGGGGTCGTGGGGAACGTACGCAGCGTTTTCTCCACACTCGGGTTCCTGTAGAAACGTATTGCGTACGTCTAACAAGCCCAGGTGGCTGATGGTACGACGCCCCAATAGTAGCGGATAGATCATCTCTTCTCGGTCACGCAGGCTAAACTGCTCCTCGTAGATGGTATCCCCCATGCACACGTCCATCAGCACCACCGGGCGCTCGTCACGCCCCCCGGCGCCGCGCACGGTTTGCTCGCGATAGAGAGGACGCTCGATTTGGTCGCTAAAGGTGTCACCGCTCTCTTGATCTTCCAGCTTCAAACGAAAGCGCACCCACTCTTCGCCATCTTTTTCAAACATCTCGATATCACGGGCATCCAGTGATGAGGTAAGTGCGCCGCTATCCAACTTGGCCTTGACGGCAATCCCCCATGGCTCGATGTAAGCATTTTCCACCCAGCCGAAGACCTTATCCTCAGCCTGTACGGTAGCACTGACCAACAGGGAACCAGCCAATACGCTCGCCCCCAACACCCCTAGAAATGTTTTTCCCATTGCGACTCATCCTTGGTGAGAAGTTTGCCTAGCTATCAAAGAGATTCAAACAGCGATGAAAGCGCCCTGAGCTAGCGCAACCGCTCTAACAGCGACTGGGTAGCAAAGCCATCCGGCACTAGGCCTTGGTCGCGCTGGAAGGCACGCAGCCCCGCCTGAGTATTCGGCCCCATAATGCCGTCGGCAGTGCCTACCGCGTAACCGGCGTTGTTCAAACGCTGCTGGAGCGTTCTGACATCATCACGGGTTAAAGGTGCCTCATCGCGTGGCCATGCTTGCGAAATGCCCTCTCGCCCAGCAATGGCGTCGGCTAGCGTGGCAACCGCCAGCGCATAGCTAGTGGCATTGTTGTAACGCAAGATAGCGCGGAAATTGGGGCCTACGATAAACGCGGGGCCATTTGCCCCGGCCGGTACAATCACCGCTGCACTATCGAAGGAAGGCAGGTCACCGTTCACCGCACGCACGCCTTGCGCGGCCCACTCAGCGCTGCTCTTGCGGCCGGTTTGGGCGTAATCAAAGGAGGTAGGCAGCACAACTTCGGTACCCCACGGCTGCCCGGCCTGCCAGCCCGCCCGCGCCAGATAGTTCGCGGTAGAGGCCATCACATCGGGTATGCTACCCCAAATATCGCGGCGACCATCGCCATCGCCATCCACCGCGTAGGCCTCAAAGCTGCTGGGAATAAACTGGGTATGCCCCATCGCTCCCGCCCAAGAGCCTTTCATCTGCTCTGCGGCAATGTCGCCCTGGTCAATAATACGTAGTGCTGCTAGCAGCTCCCCACGAGCAAAGTCTCGCCGACGGCCATCATAGGCCAGCGTGGCGAGGGACTCTAGCGTCGAGAAATCACCAAAGTTGCTGCCGTAATTACTCTCAACGCCCCAGATGGCCACGATGATTTCTGCTGGTACGCCATAGCGCTGCTGCATCTGCTGGGCTGTTTCACGGTGTTGCGCGTACTTCTCCTGACCATTGGTAATACGCGCGGTAGACACGGCACTATCCAAATACTGCCAAATGGCACGCACGAACTCAGGCTGGTAGCGGTCTAATTCAATCACCCGCTCGCGGTAGCGCAGGCCATCAAAGGCGGAGGCTAGCGTCGCTTCGCTAATCCCTTGGTTGGCGGCATAGCGACGAAACTCGCTTAACCACTGATTGAAGTTGGCATAGCGCACCTCTTCAGCAGCTCGTGCATCTACCTCGGTCATTAGTTGCGGGCTGGCGTGTGTGGCAGGGCTGTGGAGAGCAAGCGTCGTAGCGGCAACGAATAACAACGGGAATACAGCGGCTCGGCGAGTATTCAACGAATTGTTATGTTTCAGCGACACGGCGGGTAATGACACGGGTATTAACGGCATAGCATTCTTCTCTCAGCAATCCTTGGCGTGAGCTGGATGATGGCTCAGAAATGAGGGAGATACCACCCCTAGGCCGCTAAACCGAAGGGCAGAGAACAAGGGCTGGCAGCCAGTATGCTACGTAAAGCCCTTTGGGGTCGTAATGGCCCGCTTGATTTAGTACGTTGAAATACCTATCTTGGCGCGGGTCGCGGAGTCGCTGCCATGCTACGCCGTAATACATGGACACAACATCTTATGCAGTACAATTATTGTACATAAATTGACATAACAGTTTTTCAGAATAGCGTCTCTATTTCGGGTTTTTTAGGCATAAAAAAAGCCACAACGAGGTGGCTTAAAGAAGTCGTTGGTAGTGCTCGTCGCGCTAATCTGGGTCGGTGTTACGCGGGTGTCGCTTGGCGTTTTCCTGGGTTTCCATGCCGCTTTTAAGCTCATGGGTAAGCGGGTCGTAGTTAGGACGCAATTCATCTTTCACCGTGCCGCTCCACAGCCTTGAGCCTACGAAGTATCCGGCCCTCCCGATCACGTGGGCGGCAATCGGCGCAGTGATTAAGATAAACACAATAATGGCAAACGAGCGTGCCACTACGCCCACTTCAGCAAAATGCATGGCCGATGCCAGCATGATTAAAATCACCCCGAGCGCCGCCGCCTTGGTGGTGGCGTGCATACGCGTCAGCAAGTCAGGCAAGCGAAGTAAACCAACGGCGGCTAACAGCATAAAACTAGACCCTGTTAGCAGCATGGCCCCTTTAATTACATCAATCATCCCGCGGCCCTCCACGTTCTAAAAAGCGCGCAAAGCCAATGGCGGCTAAAAAGCCCATCAGCGCAATCACGATCGCGGCGTCCAAGAAGCTCGAGACGCCCGATTGAATCGCATACACACCGACCAACCCCACGACTGTTGTCGAGAACAGTTCTAGGGCCACTACGCGATCTGGCAGACTAGGTCCGCGCACCACGCGAACGAAGGTCAGCACGAGCGCCAAGCCCATGATCACCTGACTAATTAAAATCACGGTTTCCATTAACGAAATAACTCCAGTGCCCTGTGTTCCATCTCTTTCAAATTGCGTCGAAGCTCCTCTTCGTCGTCCAGGAACATCGCATGGATATACAACACTTTACGGTCATCGGACACGTCTAGGCTCAGGGTACCCGGTGTGAGCGAAATCAAATTCGCCACCAGGGTGATCTCCATTTCGGTGCGTGCCGACAGCGGTAAGGCAATGACCCCCGGCTGCATGTGCCAAGGCGGCGTCAGGATATCGAATGCCACGCGTAAGTTGGCCTGAACCAACTCTTTGATGAAAAAACCGAGAAAGCCGATGAAGCGCGGCACACGAGCAGGATAGCCTTTCAACCCATCGACTTGAGGCTCAATCAGCAGCAACGCGATATAGCCAAAAATCATCCCCACCAACAAATTCAACCCGGAGAAGTCGCCGCTCAGCAGCACCCAGGCCAAACCAAGCAAGAGGTTCCAAATGGCGCCGGTCATGGTGTTTCCTCCAAGCGGTCATCGACACGTTCGGCCTGTATCTCAATGGGATCCAGTAGCGCTGCTTCCGCACTTGCGGAGGCACCGAGTACCGCTTCGATATAGCCTGAGGGCGTCATCAATTGATCGCCTATTTGGTTCATCACCAGCATGATGGGTTCGGCAAACACGCCGATGAGCAGGGACATCATGGCCAGCACCACGACAGGCAGATACATCATCCACAGGCTGGGCTTCAGCAACCGGCCATCATCGCCTGTCGGTGTCGGTGTTTCGGGCACCTGGTTTTCTTCAGGTAGCGCCTTCCAGAACACTTCGTTCCAGATCTTCACCATGGAGTAGAGCGTCATCAAACCCACGGCCAGGGCGATGCCGGTCGCCACGTAAGCCTTTGCCTCAAAGCCTGCGCGCACCAGCACGAATTTGGCAAAGAAACCCGACAGCGGCGGAATGCCCGCCAGAGAGAAGGCGCTAATAAAGAACGCCACGGCCAGCCAAGGGCGTTCACGATATAGCCCGCCCATCTTTTTAAGCTGGTAAGTGCCCTGTAGGCGGTGGGTAATCCCGCTAATTAAGAACAGGTTCGTCTTCACAATGATGTTGTGCATGATGGCAAACACACCGCCTGCAATCGCCAGTGGTGTATAGAGCGCCAGCCCCAGGATCATATAGCCAATCTGGCTGACGATATGAAACGAGAGGATACGCCGAAATTCATACTGGGCGGCCGCCCCCAGCACGCCGGTCACCATAGTGAGAACGGCCCCCCACAGCATGATGTCCTGTAGGTAGCCCATGGTCTGATCGAAGATTAGCGTAAATACCCGGAACAGTGAGTAAACGCCCACTTTGGTTAACAGGCCTGCAAACAGTGCGGATACCGCCACCGGAGGCGTGTGATAAGAAGCAGGTAGCCAGAAAAACAGCGGAAACGCAGCGGCTTTGATACCAAAGGCCACCATAAACATCACCGCCAGCACTTCGACCATGCCGCTGTGCTCGGCTTCATCCATGCGCAGCGCGATATCGGCCATATTGAGTGAGCCCACCGTGCCGTAAAGCAGGCCTACCGCAGTGAGAAAAATGACCGATGCCAGCAGATTGAGCGTCACATACTTGATGGCGCCCTCCATCTGCGCGCGCTCGCCTCCCAGCGTCAGGAGCGCAAACGAAGCCACCAGCATGACTTCAAACCAGACATAGAGGTTGAAGATATCGCCAGTTAAAAAAGCACCCGCCACACCCGCCAACAGCAGATGCATAAGGGGGTAGTAGCCAAATTTTTCGTGGCCGCGGCCAGTCGTCGCCAGGGAGTAAATCCCCATGGCCAAGCCGATGATTCCGGTGAGCAGAATCATCACAGCGCTGAGCATGTCAGCGACGAGCGTTATCCCAAACGGTGCTGGCCAGCTGCCCATTTGAATGGTGATGTAGCCATCTTCTAAGACCGCAACGAACAGCCACAGGCTGACGACAAATAGTACGACGTTGCCAGCCACGGCAATAAAGCGCTGCATGGGCCTCGAGCGCCAAAACATCAGCGAAATGGCCCCGGAAAGCAGCGGCAGCAAAACGGGAAGTGCGACTTCAGGCCTCACGTGTCGGTATCCTTCATCTTGTCTAAATCATCTGCCTTAACGATTTCGTAGGCCCGGCGGATCAATACCACCGCAAACGCCAATACCCCAAAGGCAATCACGATAGCGGTAAGCACCACCGCTTGAGGCAGTGGGTCAGCGACATCGCCCAAAGGCTGCATCATCCCTTCAGGAATCAGCGGCGGTGCGCCACGAGTCATACCGGCGGTAGTAAAAATCAGCAGGTTGGCGGCATTAGAGAGTAGCATCAAGCCAATCACGAGTTTGACGATAGAGCGGCGTAGCATCATAAAAATAGCGGTGGCGTATAACAGGCCAATCGCCAGTGCCATTAACGGTTCCATGGGCGGCCTCCTGCAAACAGCGGGTTGGGTAACTTATGGCTCATCCTTATCCACCTCCATTAATGCCATGACCATGCCCATCACCGACCCCAACACCGCCAGATACACTCCGATATCAAAAATCAGCGGCGTAGACGCTTTAAAGTCGATCACCGGAATCGTCCACCACTGAGCAGTCAGAAAAGGCTGCCCCATGAACCAAGCGGGCACTACCGAGATCATCCCAAAAAAGAGTCCTGCGCCGATCAAGTCTCGCGGGTCGACCATGCGCAGCACCTCTTTGGTGGCACTGACCCCGAAGGCAAACAGGTAAAGAGTGAACGCCCCAGCTGCTACCAATCCGGCAATAAAGCCGCCGCCCGGTTCGTCATGGCCACGCAGCAGCAGAAAAACCGAGAACATCAGTTGCAGTGGCATCAGGAACCGCGCTGCCGTATTCAGAATAATCGTGCCTGATTTAACCATCGTAGGGCTCCTTCACGCTGGCTTTGTCGCTATCCGTCGCTTTGCCTTCTGTCTCCCCATGACGCAGCTTTAGCATCGCAATCACACCAATCGCGGCTAACGCTAAAACAAACATCTCGCCGAGCGTATCGAGGGCACGATAATCCACCAAAATGACGTTGACGATATTGCGACCATAGGCAAGCGGCGCGCTGTTTTCCACCATATAGGTAGAGATCGATTCAAACTGGTCGATACTCCAAGCGGTTATGATCAGCAAGAAGATTAACACCCCCATGGTGGCCGCAACGGCCCCATCACGGATGCGCTCAAGATTGGTGGAGAGATTTGAAAAACGCGGCAATCTGAAAAGTACCAATACCAGCAGGATCACCGTCATGGTTTCTACCAGCAGTTGGGTAATCCCCAAATCTGGCGCGCTAAACAGAATAAAGATCAGCGCGATAGAGAAGCCCATAATGCCCACCGATACCACGGCGCCTAAGCGGGAGCGTGAAATTGTGGCAAACAGCGCCCCCATTGCCATGGTGCCCACCACAATGACTTCATGGAAACGCACGTCTAGGGAGAGCGCCAGCTGCGGAGAGTGGCGCAGCAGTATTGAGTTGCCAATCAGCGCGATCAGCACTACCAGCATGACCAGGATGTAATTGCGCATATAGCCGTTTTGCAGCAGGCGTGTCTGCCATTCAGAGAAGCGCACGACGCCATTCATCAAGCCTTCGTACCCCGCCTCGGGGCCATGACGCATCACCGGTGCCAACCTGGCTAACTGGGCGCGTACGCTGTCCCACCGCTTGAACAGCAAAAAGCCGAAGATCAAGCTCACCACCGACATAATCAGCGCCACGTTGACGCCGTACCACAGCGACAGCGAGACCGGCAGCGTCTCCCCCGCCACCGCCGTTGCTGCCGAGGTCAAGAGCGCATCGGCCCCTAGCACAGCAGGGGCCAAGCCAAGCGCGAGCGACCCGAATGCCAATAGGCCTGGGCCTATCAGCATACTCAACGGCGCCTCATGGGGTATTTGGGGAGTTTCATGGCGTGCGCCGTAGAACGGCCGTAGCGCAACAATCGCCGCCACCGCAATGGTCAAGATGGCTGCCAGGAAGGCAAACAGCACCAGCAACAGTTGAACGCGCTCGGCGCCTAACGCTGCCTCCAGCATGAGTTCCTTACCGATAAAGCCAAACAGCGGCGGCACCCCTGCCAAGGAGAGCGCCGCCACAAAAGTGATCACTGCCGTGACAGGCATAACGCTTCGTAATCCGCCCATAGCGGTGACGTCTTTCGTGCCGGTTTCATGGTCAAGGATGCCCGCCACCATAAACAGCGCTCCTTTATACATGGAGTGGGCGAGCAGAAAGGTGACAAAAGCGGTCATGGCGTATTCGGAGCCAATCCCCAGCAGCATGGTGAGCGTTCCCAGCGCCATAATGGTGGAGTAGGCCAGCAGCTTTTTGATATTGGTATGGTGAATGGCTAAGAAGGCACCCGTCAGCATGGTGGTCGCCCCCACCACTGAGAGTATTGTCACCCACATGGCCGTGCCACCCAACTCCGGCTGTAGGCGTGCCAGCAGGTAAATCCCCGCTTTCACCATGGTAGCGGAGTGCAGGTAGGCCGACACAGGGGTCGGCGCCGCCATAGCGTTAGGTAACCAGAAGTGGAATGGGAACTGCGCCGACTTGGTAAAGGCTCCTAGCAATAAGCAGATCAGCATAGGGGCATAAAGCGCATGCTGGCGCAGGTCATCGTCTGACTGCAAAATCTCACTCAGAGACCAGCTGCCGCTGGCGATACCCAATAGCACCAAACCTGCCATTAACGCCAAGCCACCAGCAACCGTCACAAAAAGCCCCTGACGAGCGGATTTGCGTGCTTCAATATCAGTATGGTTAAAGCCAATCAGCAGGTACGAGGTGATGCTGGTCAGCTCCCAGAAAATAAACAGCGTCAGCAGGCCGTCCGCTAACACAAGCCCCAGCATAGAGGCCATAAAGGCGACGAGGGCGAGGTGGAAACGGGCAATATCTTGGTGGCCTTTTAAGTAGCCACCCGCATACACCAGGACACAGGTGCCAATCACCGTAATCAGCAAGCCAAACAGCAGAGAAAGGCCATCCAGTAAAAAGCTAAGGCTAATGCCTAGCGAAGGCACCCACGACCACTCAAGTAACTGAGGCCCGTCACTCAACACCAGGGGCGCTTGACTAAAAAGCCAACCAGCCAGCAACGCCGGAAACAGCGCAAGCAGCAGGCTTGTTCGCTCCCCAAACCAACGGTTGAGCAGCGGTGAAGACGCTGCCAACACGAAGCCCATTAACACGGCAAATTGCATCCGGCGCTTTCTCCCTAGTGACGTTCATTCATCCCAATAAGCCGCCTATACAGATGCACAAGCCGCTTAAACGTTGAATAAGTGTGATTTTATATGCACAAACCTTATACTAGCGTTTCTCACATTTCTAGAAAAGACGGCCCCAATAAAAAACCGCCTAACGTAATACGCTAGACGGTTTTTATAGCAAATACGCGACTTTACGGTGTCGACAACCAGCCAGAGAGCTCGTTATTGACCACTGCTAACAGTGCATCTATATGGTCATCGCGGTCATTCAAACAGGGGATATAGCTAAAGGTTTCGCCACCCGCTTCCATAAAGCTGTTGTGGATCTCCTCTTTGATCTCCTCAAGGGTTTCCACACAATCAGAAGAGAATGCTGGCGAAAGAATCGCAATATGCTTATGCCCCTGCTTGGCCAGCTCGGCAACGTGCTCCACTGTTTGCGGGCCAACCCACTTCTCGGGGCCAAACTGCGACTGAAAGGCGGTATCCACCTCCTCCTTGCTTAAGCCCAGCTTCTCACGCAGCAGCCGTGTGGTTTTCTGGCATTGGCAGTGGTAGGGGTCGCCTTCCATTAAATAACGCTCAGGCACCCCGTGATAGCTGGCAACTAACTTGGTCGGGCGGCTCTCAAACCCGTCATAAGCTTCCTGTACCGAATTCGCCAGCGCCTGGATATAGGCAGGATGCTCAAAATAAGCGGGCACGGTGCGAATATAGGGCTGCCACTTCATCTTCATCAGCGTGCGAAACGCCTGATCATTCGCCGTCGCGGTGGTGGGCGAGCCGTATTGCGGGTAAAGCGGGAAGAACACAATGCGCTCGCAGCCCTTCTCTTTCATACGCTTTAGCACGCTATCGGTGGAGGGGTTGCCGTAGCGCATGCAGAAATCAACTTCTACATCATCGCCATACAACGCCTTTAAGCGCTCGGTCATTTTTTCCGTTTGGGCACGCGTGATGGTTAGCAGCGGGCTTTCATTCTTCTCATTATTCCAAATACTTTTATACGCATGGCCAGATGAAAAAGGCCGCTTGGTGAGAATGATCAGCTGCAGCAGCGGCTGCCATTTCCAACTGGCGTAATCCACAACCCGTTTATCGGATAAGAACTCGCTGAGATAGCGGCGCATGGACCAGTAGTCGGTGGCATCGGGTGTTCCCAGGTTGGCCAGAACTACGCCCACCTTGGCGCGGGGAACCGCAGGGTGACTGCTGGACGCATGAGTTAAACGCCCCTCACCGGGTTGATCCTTTACAACGCTATCGGCCATCTCGCTCACTCCTTAGGTGCAGTACATAATGGGCAAAATCTTAACACTTTTCGGCAAAGTCGCGGCATAAAGTTATACTATCAACACTATTTGTATAACCTCAGGCCAACTCATGTCTAAGCCGTTACTGCTCGTATTGGGTGACCAGCTCACGCTGACGCTTCCAACGCTTTGCGACGCGCCTTCCAATGCGGTAGTTGCGCTATGCGAAGTGGCTGAAGAAGCACGCTACGTGCCACATCATCTGCATAAAACCGGCAGGATAATCAGGGGAGATGGTTTATCGGCATGGACGCCAGCCGGGCCCTGTATGCGGTGTTGGGCTACCGGCGGCTGGTAAGACTTTCTTGCTTACCGGGCCTGCGAAGCATGATGGATGCAGGCTACCGTTTTTTTGCCCGACGCCGTATCCGGCTGGGGCTGTGGTGGGAAAAGCGTTAGGTTAAACCGTTACGTTAACCAGTGATTAAAAAACTAGCGGCATACGCGAGGTCAGTGGCGAGCTGTAATGGGCGTCGTGACCAATCACTTCATCCTGCGGCACATGTTGCACCAGGTAAGCGCGATGGATGCCTGCACGTTTTAGCTCCAGATAAACGTCATCTAATGAACGGAACAGCATCGGCTTATTACGTTGCATCAGCATATGGCGTTCGCCTTCTACATCTTCTAGCTCTACTTGGTAGAAGCGGCTTCCCGAATGGGTAATCACCCGAATCTCAAAGTTGTCGTGACTCGCGACGAACTGTTTGAGCGCTTTCAGTTCCATGGTTCCCTCCTGTTATTGGTCATCGTCATGGAGCACAGCATGACGCGGCCCCATGACAATAATATTACCGTGGCACTAACTGCCTAAGAGGGCAATAACAGAAAAGAGTTCCTGACCAATTCGTCAACTTATGGTCGATTTACTGATACTCGGACGGGTCAATCGCCTTACCCAGCGAGTTGCGGTCAATCCAATTACCGCCTTTGGTCTCTTTGTACCGAAACACTACTTTGTCGCCGACCGCGACGGGAAGCTCAGCATCTTCCGTTTGGTAGCTGTACTTCTCTCCCTCCACTACCAGAAAGTAGCGATAAAGGTCGGGCATGCCCAGCCACTCTTTAAAAGGCCCCTCGCGCTCTAGCGACTGGAGTTCACCGCGGCCTTCCAACTTAGGAAGACGTTTGCGGTTACCGCGCCTAAAACCACCTGCCATTTGTTACTCCTGTCTCTCTATCTGCTCGAGGCGAACTGCTCATGAGGGTGCGCATTATACGTTCTCCCCCATGTCGCTCAAGTTAATCGCCAAACGCTTCGCCGTAGCTATCGGGAGCCAGGTCCTCAAAGCGCGTGTATTTACCAATAAAGGCCATGTGCACCGTACCAATCGGCCCGTTACGCTGCTTACCGATGATCAGCTCCGCAATCCCCTGGTTGTCAGGGTTATCCGGGTTATACACCTCATCCCGGTAAACGAAGGCAATGACGTCAGCATCCTGCTCGATCGCTCCCGAGTTATGGCTCACGATACCGTCGGCTAACCAGCACGCATCCCCCGGTACGGTTAAGTCAAACACCTCTTCTTCCCCACAGGAACGTATCTCGACGACTTGATCCCAAAATAGCTCGCTGGAGGCTATTTGCGATAAAGCAGCATCACCGAGCACGTCAGCGTAACTACTGAGCGTGGCACGTGAAGGTGCGAAGCTAAAGTGCGATGCGCCTCCATAGGCCGTACCCCGCATCGCCGCCATTTGCCGCTGGCTTATTCCTTTCGCCGCCATGGCTTGTTTAACGTGATCAAATACCTCCTGCGGCAAAGTATCGATATTGGTGTTGGCCGTCATCGTTGACGCTTTAATTCGCTCCAGCGCTGGCTGCTGATGACCAAATGTACCAATCAGCCGGGCGAAGCGCTGCTGTTGCTCGCTTCCCGATACATCTGCGGTATACCATCCGCCACCTTCACCCGATAGAACGTGACGAATTCTGGCCACAATACCGAAGCGCAGCAGCAGGGCGCTAACATCATCTATAAGGCGACGGCTAACCGTTGCGAAGTAGAGCCGGGTTCGGCCATTTTTATCCGTCGTAATGCTGCCGTCGGTTGCCCACAGATGACGCATAAATAGCGCCAACTGCTGATTGGAGAGCTTGAAAACATCGCTAGGAATATATTTTTCAGCAGAGCGCTGCCCAAAAATCCCCAATGATTTCAACCAACGCCCTACCCCTTGTGCATGCCAGCGATTGCCATTACCAGCAATGACGAGCTGATGCCAGTTACCACGCCCGGCATGGCGGGTAACGGTTGAACCAAATTGCTCAGCGGCGCACTGGACAGCCTCACTATTCGCCTCGCTGGCCGTGGTGTAACGTAGCGGTTGGCCTTTGACATAGCTGCCGTCGCCCAACAAATGGGCTAGCAGGATAAGCGCGTGCTCCTCCCATACCACCGGGTTCTCTGGCTCGGGGAGTTGCCTTGCTAACGCAATACGGTCACCCACCTTCAGCTCGGCCACGGTTTTCCAATCCCACAGTGCTTTTAAGCGATGCTTAGCAGTGGCACGAATACGCCGCCCACTAGCGAGGGAGACTTCAAATATGGGTTTGACACCCACTGACCACACTAGATCCGTGGCGGAGCGATGGAGCCTACCGTTCTCCCCTAACGAGACAACGCTAGGCGTTTTCCCTACCAGCTCGCGAATGGGCTGTCGCTCTCCATTAGCCAGCATGACCAACGTGTCTCCCGTGACACATTCGCGCAAATCCGACATCACGGGGCGCTTGTTGGGGCGCTGCTCTAGCGAGCGGTTCAGCTGCGAAAGCGCCACGACCGGGCAGTTGAACTCCTTTGCCAACCCTTTGAGTGAGCGGGAGATTTCAGAGATCTCACCGGTGCGGTTTTCAGAAAAGCCTGGGATCTGCATCAGCTGAAGGTAATCGATCATGATCAGCGCCATATTGCCGTGCTCGCGTACCACGCGGCGCAAGCGTGAGCGCATCTCATTGGGTGAGAGCGCGGCGGTATCATCGATGAACAGCTGCTTGTCTTTAAGTAGATTCACCGCTGAGGTAAGGCGGGGCCAATCCTCATCTTCTAACTGCCCCGAGCGAACCCGCGTTTGGTCAATGCGCCCTAGCGAAGAGAGCATACGCAGCATTAACGATTCGGCGGGCATCTCCATGGAGAACACCATGACCGGCTTGTCGCTAGAGATGACCGCGTGCTCGACCAAGTTCATGGCGAAAGTCGTCTTGCCCATCGAGGGGCGCCCGGCGATGATCACCAAGTCCGAGGGCTGCAGGCCGGAGGTCATTTCATCCAGGTCACGGAAGCCGGTCGATAGCCCGGTCA
>VAOY01012204.1_pt1 | contig 22952 bp, 21 predicted proteins | sample 3393881 | NCBI WGS metagenome assembly VAOY01 (sample SAMN08290430, study PRJNA428436) | hydrothermal vent metagenome | isolation source: Deep-sea hydrothermal vent chimney | place: Indian Ocean: Southwest Indian Ridge
ATCAGGACCACTGCATTGGGTAGAATGAGTGTTCCGAGGCCGTCCGGGCCCTGGTCAGGGTATACCATCCGGACAGGTTCGCCCTGCCGTATCCGGTTGACAGCATCATCGGTGTCGACGAGGCTGAAGGCGAATTCACCGGACGCCACGAGATCGGCGCTTTCCCCGTTGCTGGTTGCCAGTTCGACATCGTTTCGCCTCAGGCTGTCGAGAAACACCGTCAGCCCATCCCCTCCCCATAACGTATGAAGTGCCGCCATCTGGGTCGTGGTGGTACCGAAGAGCGGATTGGCGAGTACGGCACGCCCCCGCCATTGGGGCTCGGTATATGCATGAATCGAACTCGGGGGGTTATCGATACTCGTGTTGACGACAAGTACCCTCGCACGAGCGGAGAATCCTGTCCAGTAATCCTCCGGGTCCCGGTACTGATCAGGGATATCTTCGGCATTCAGAGATATGTAGGGAGCGGCTACACCCTCCTGCTTGAGAACCTCGGCGCGGATCGGTTCGTTGGCCCAGTAGACATCCGCCTGCGGATTGTCCTTTTCAGCCAGGAGGCGATTCATAACCCCTGTTCCTTTCGCCTCCTCTGTATCAAAGACCGCGCGGACCCTGATGCCTGTCTCACGCTCGAAATCCCTCAAGACAGGCTCGGAAAAAACCTGGTCCTCACTCACATAGACGATCACTTCAGTCTTCAAGGTGATGCAGGCCGCAACGATCATGCAGCCGATCATTATCAATGAGAATCTCTTTATAGTCATGATTCACGCCTGGTTCAGCAGGTTCACACCGGCACTTTCGGAGTCAGAACGTATCGGCTTTCCTCCGGAGCTCACGGATGTATGCGGGTCACATGTTGAAACGCCAGACCAGCTTGGTGGCTATGGTGGTACCGGTTGCATCCCAGCGTGATCGCACCGTTTCTGCTCCCTGGTTGACGACGAAGAACCAATCTGTTCCCGGTTTCGGAATCCAGTTGATCCTGAAGTTGAACAGCGCCTCCTTGTCCTCGCTGTTCCACTGGCCGAAGACAGAGCCGAACAATCTGGGGCTGAAGGCATAATCAGCACGACCCTCGATCTCGTCGACGTCAAAACTCCCCGCTGGAAGTGAGATCATATTCCGCTGGTAACCTGCACTGAAGCTCATGTATTTACTCATCCGCCAGCCGATACTTCCTTCCAGTTCAGTCCGGTTACCATCATAAAAATCACCCCAGCCGATCGTGAAATCGCTGAAGAGCGGTCGTCCCGAGAAAGTGGAGGCCTGTATCTCGCCCCGTGTGAACCAGTATATCCCTGTCGATATTACTACTTCATCGCTGATCTCGAAGTCCTCAACGAGTTGTTCAGCCTTTCGAATTACGTTGAACTCCACGAATTCTCCGCTCTTCGTGCTGAAACCTATCGGACGGAATTCCATGAAGACAGACTGCATCTTCCCGGTCTCGTCATCGATATAGTAATTGATATCAAGCGGTTTTATCTCGGCTTTACGTATCCAGGGGATGAATCCGGGACGCGGGTTGAACTGAAGCTCGGCGTATAACATCTGGAAGGCATCCCGACGCAGGAACCCAACCTCTGGATTGAAGTCGCCACCGGCACGGACCCACGAGGCGTCGAACTCGATAGAGTCATTGGGATAACTGATGAAGAGACGATGTGCCATGCCGGTCTTGACGACCGCGTCAGATGTGTAACTCTGGGCCGCGGCGGCCCCGAAGCTGAGATTCTTGTCCCCGAACAGGCGTGTTGTCGAGTAGCGGAAGTCGGCTCCGTACGTTGTGTTCACCCTGCCCGACTGGAATCTGGAAGCATTCATGAATCCAATCGTTGACTGCTTCAGAATATCCTGTTTCCAGCGAAGGATGGTGAAGTTGGTAGTCGGTGACCCGGCGACATCAGCGGTCTGCAATGACATCGCTCCGAAGGTGTTATCGCCGAGCTTTCCCAGCAGCCTCATTCCACCAAGAATCGTTGTCGGAGTTCCAGTCCGGTCCAGACCGATGCGCCGGCTGTAAAACGGCCGTATACGTTCGCTCAGATTAAATTTGAAGAAGTCTGCGCCCTCCAGGAAGAATTCCCGTTTCTCCGGATAGTACAGCGAGAACCTGGTCAGATTCACCTGTGCCCTGTCCGACTCCACCTGCGCGAAATCGGGGTTCACCGTCAGGTTCAGTTTAACGGTCGGCGTGACCAGATAATTCAGATCACCACCAATATCCGAAATGCTCCGGCTGCTTTCGAAACGCCTGTCTTCCAGCCCGCCGATCACGTATGGCTTTACTTCCATAAGTCGGATGCTGGTCAGATCCTCGAGGCCGATCAGTGTTCCGGCCCGTGTCACCAGTTCAAGTTCAGAGTCCCGCGACCATCCCTGCCAGAGCACCTGCTCCCGCTTGCGGCGAATATTGCGTTCGAAGTTGACACCCCAGGTCTGATCCGGCAGGGAACGGAACCTCAGGGTAGAGAAAGGGATCTCGAACTCGGCGAACCATCCCTCACCAGTTACGCGCGTGGCCACATACCATACACCATCCCAGTCCTCGTTCACCTCGCTTCCATTGTTGATCACCAGTGCATCAGCCTTGGCTCCGTTCGGATTGGTAACGAACAGATAGCCGTTTCGGTCATCGTTGTAGGTATCGAGGATAAACTCGAAGTTGTCCTCGGAACCAAAGTCGAAGTCCCGTTTCATTTTGCGGGCGATGAGCTTGTCCGGCTCGCTGTCGTAACCCCAGAAACCTATGAAAAGCGATCGATCGTTGTACATAACGGCGACTTCCGTTCGCTCCGTCACCGGCTCGTTTACGATGAGTTCCCGCTGTGTGAAATTGCTGATATGTCTCGCCAGGTCCCACGCTTCTTCCGTAAACCGGCCGTCCACGCGGACAGGTTCGGAGACCCGGTATGCCCGGATCGTGTTGGGCTGGCTCTGCTGGGCATTGAGGACCGTGACAGGCCGGACAAGGGCGAGCAGCAGACACAGCATCAGATTTCTCATGGTACATTTTCTGACGATGCGGATTCTGCCGACGGGAGAATAATCCTGAACGTACTTCCCACCCCCTCCTCACTTTCCATTTCGATCCTGCCTCCGTTTGCCTCCACAGCCCAGCTTGCGATTGAAAGTCCCAGTCCGACTCCATTCAGGTCGCCGGAACGATCCTGCTCCACCCTGTAGAAACGATTGAAGACCTTATCCCGATACTCGGGGGGGATTCCCGGCCCCTCGTCACGGATTTCCATGACTGCCTCCCCGTTCGGCCGCAGATCCGCAGTTATGAGAATTGCGCCTCCGGGGTGCATGTACTTGATGGCATTGTGAAGGATATTAACAAGAGCTTGACGCAGGAGTGCACGGTCGCCCACGACAATAACGGGTTCGCCGGCATTCAGTGAGATTGTCTGCTCCTTTTCATCAGCTAGAACCCGGAGGAATTCGATTACCTCCCCGGCCAGTCCGCACAGGTCCATGCGTTCCGTTTCAAGGTCCAGGCGGGCAGAGTCAGATCTCGTAAGTACCAGGAGGCTGTCGACGAGCCTCGTGAGATGATCTACTTCTTCCAGCAGGCTTCCGATTACGTCGCGATAGAAAGCGGGATCTCTGGCCTCTTTGAGCCCCACCTCGGCAACACTGCGCATAGCGGTCAGGGGTGTTCTCAGTTCGTGGGATGCGTCTGCAGTGAATCGTTTCAGCTGCTCAAAGGAATTATGCAGGCGGGCAAGGGTGTCGTTGAACACGGACGCCAGCTGACCGAACTCGTCGTCCGGATTCTCCACGGGCAAGCGTTCATGCAGCCGTGACGCGGAGATTTCCCGGGCCTTTGAAGCCATGTTCCCAACGGGAGCCAGTACCCTCTTCGACAGGAAATAACCGCCCAGGACCGATAGCAGGAGTGCCAGGGGGAAGCCGATGAGCAAGGTCCTCCCCAGGCTGCGTAGACTGTGGAGAACCGCTGTCACTTCAAGCGCGACGACAGCACGGTAGCTCTGGTTCTCATCCTGCACGGTACCCGATTTGAATTGAAAAGAGAGCCCGGCGGGCGATTTCCATGTCCAGGATAAATCGGGGGAGGTACCCATCAACCCCGAATCGAGATCGGAACGGGCCCATCCGGATGATTCATAGATCACCTGCCCATCCCTGGTCACCTGGAAGAAATCGACCTGCCCGTGTTCCTCAACCTCATCCAGTTCGTCCAGTTCATCCTGGAGAGCGTTCTGGACAGCCAGAAAGCTCGTGTCCAGCCGGCGGTCAACCTGCCGGAAGAGGCTGGACCGAACAAAGATGTGAACACCAACGGCAAAGATGACAAGGATGGTGGCCAGGGCAAGGAGATGCCAGAGCGTCATCCGGACGCGTACGCTGCGGAGCTTGAATCTCATTCCTCAACCTCCTGCAGCATGAAACCGACACCACGGACGGTAATTATGAGTTTTCTGTCGAACGGATCGTCGATTTTCCGCCGGAGCCGCATCATAGTCACGTCGATCACGTTATTCAGCGGCGTGGCACGGTCGGTCTCGTGCCAGATATCTCTCGCCAGCATTTCACGTGATACTACATATCCCTGGTGGCGCAGCAGGTATTCCAGGATTTCAAGCTCCCGTATCGATAATGTTACAACCTGCCCTGCACGCGTGACCTTTCGGGTGACAAGGTCCATCTCCAGATCGGAGAATTTCAGCCGCAATACCTGATCGTTACGGCCGCGGCGCAGCAGGGCACGTATGCGCGCCTGCAGTTCAGGGAATGCGAAAGGCTTTACAAGGTAGTCGTCGGCGCCGCTGTCCAGCCCCAGTATCCGATCCTCGACGGCATCTTTCGCCGTCAGGATCAGCACGGGTGTCTGGAGCCCGCGCTTGCGAAGTGTTTTCAAGATTTCGATTCCATCCCGGCCGGGGAGCATCAGATCGAGCACGACGAGATCGAACGTCCGGGAATTAGCGAGGTAAAAGCCATCTTCCCCGGTCTCAGCGAGGACCACTTCATAGTGTTCTTCCTCCAGGCCTTCTTTCAGGGCCCGGGCCACCTTCTTCTGGTCTTCCACTACAAGGATCTGCATTATGCTTCCCCTCTTCCAGGCAGTAGTTCTCTTGTCCGGACTAGCCGTTCCAATTCTCCACAGCGAATGACTGCAGTGTTTCTGTCAGAGGCCGATCCCGGTACCAGTCCCAACTGGTCCGCCGCATCAGGGTACTAAGAGCCTGCTGGTAATCAATATATGCATTCAAGATACTCCGCCTGGCCCCTGCGAGTCGATTCTGAGTCAGGATGACATCCTGTGCATCCAGCATCCCTTTTCTGAATTGATCCAGAGAGAGTTGAAAGGAACGCCGTGCAATACCGACACTTGGTTCAAGCAGATCCAGCCGCTGCTTTGCCTCCTGTACCCGATCCAGTGTATCCCGGATCTGCCTCTGGATGTTTTTCTTCGTTTCCTCGAGTCCCAGATTCACCTTATCGAGTTCGGACTGTTTGGCATTGGCTCGAGCCCTTACCCGTCCCCAATCCCAGAGAGGTACGGCTAAGCTGATGGCAACACCCCTCGTCTGGTCTGGATCTGTCATGGCGCCGTACAGATCGTCCATGTTATCCCCTCGACCTTCCAGTCCCAGGGCCAGGCTTACCTCTCCCTTGACAGAACCTTCGGCCCGTTCTTCCACCAGCTCCATCTGATTGAGCTCTCTGTCGATTTGATATTCTCTGACCTCTATCCGCTCCTCGAGAGCCCGCCGGACTGCAACAGGCAATTCGATCACCAGCGGTGTGAAGGTAAGAGATGTCTCCATCTGAATTTCATCGTCGGGTGTGAGCCCTATCAACTGTTTGAAGTCTGATTTCTCCCGGGCAAGCTTCCCTGAGGCGGCCGAGGCACGGTCCCGCCGGTCAGCAAGTTCCACTTCCAGCTGCAGCAAGTCGTTTTCGGACAGGGTCCCGCTCTGAAGGCACTGCCGGGCGGCTGTGAAGACACTGTCCAGCTGGGCTACTTCTTCCCTGGCGAGGATGTCCAAGCATACATATTCATAAAGATCAAAGAACTGTTCGGCGACATCCTCAAAAATATCCAACCGTTCATCAATGAAGTCATTCCGCGTTTCTTCCAGGCGAAGCTCCGCGCGCCGGATGTCATTCTTGATGGCATTGGGCTGCAGGATCGGCTGATCGAATCTAACATAAACCTTGCTGTTATAGGTCTTCATCCCGGGCGAATAGCTGAAGAGCATATCCTGTGTACGGTTGAAAACACCGTTCAGTGAGACTACTCCGTCGGTAAGCAGAGGCTGTCGGATCGCAATGCTGGTCATGTACCGGGCGCCCTTTGTACTTAGAACCTTGGGGTTCCCCGTATCGGGATTTATGATTTCCTTTATCGATTGATCGAAGTCGGGGAGGGTGAAACTGAGACTGGCATTCGATTTCAGTCCTGCTCTGCTGGCTTCCAGGTTGTACTCGTCCCGACTCAGATCCAGACAGATACGCGCAACCCTCCATGACTGGCTCAAGGCATACTTCAGAGCGATATCCAGATCCATCTGGATTACATCATGCCTTCCAGCGATCGCGTTCAGGATCATGTCACTCTGGGCAACTGCAACAGAGTATTGTGTCATCGTGAAGACCGCTATGAAGGGAAGAAATGTGAACCTGGCTGTGGTTTTCGGGCATTTCATGAGTCAGCAGCTCCTTAAGAAAGGATATCTCACATGTTTCCATACTCATTCTAGTAACCCGGGTTCATTGCGATTCCTACTTACACTTCTCTGAAAACAATGTCAGAAACGTTCCGCCAATCCCGGGAGCCTGCCGGACGCTTCGGCGCTCTCGATACATCACCGTACTGATGGAGCGATATACAAAGCGGACAGTATCATGTGATCGACAAGATCGGTGAAGGCGGCATGGGGGCCGTCTACAAGGCAGAGGACACGACTCTGCACCGCCTGGTGGCTCTCAAGACGCTCTCCAGTCATCTCACGGAAGATGAGGAAGCCCGGGAACGCTTTATCAGGGAAGCCCAGTCTGCTTCCAGCCTGAACCATCCCAATATCACCACCGTCCACGAGTTCATCGAGGACGATGACACGCGGCTCATCTGCATGGAGTACGTCGAGGGCAAGACGATCCGTGACATGGTCGAGAGCGGGATCGTCTCGGTGCGCAAGGCCATCGATATCAGAATTGTGGTGAGGTCATCAACGACCTGCAGGGCATCCGTAGGCAGCTGGAGACCTCCACAGTCAGCATCACCGGGACGTTGGATAGACTACAGCCTAAAAGAAAAGGCCTCTTTCTCTCACCCCGATGGATCGGTATCGCGATTGCATTTCTGGTGGTCGCAGCCGGTGCTTTCGTACTCACGTCAGATTCCGGAACGGTGATTACTGGAGCGGTCTATCTTGATGGGGTCGATAAAATACGGATCCAAACGGATATCACTGTTCTGGAGAACACCGATCTCATTGCACCTCCAGATCCGATAATCAGCTCCCGCGCAGAGATTTCCCGAACAATCGAATCGCTCAGCGACAGAGTTGCAGCCCGGATCGCAGCCGCTCTGGATACCGAGCTGTTGGCCTGGTATGCAGGGGGAGATCCGCCTCCTTCTCTTGATGCCTATCGGTTTCTGCTACAGGCAGGTGAACAGTATCTTCAGCTGAACTGGGGGCCCTTCAAGTACCTGCACACTCCCAGGGATCCGTTTACTATGATCAGGCTGCTATTGCGGCCTCCCTTGGCGAGCAGGAACTTGCAATGACCCTCTTGCGCAGAGCCTTTCAAGTTGGTTATGCCTTTGATCGTGATCTACATGCCAACCTCGACTTCGATCCGATACGGGATTTCCCCCCCCTTCCAGGAGTGGATCCGACCGAAGGGGTAGACATTGGTGAGTCCCAACAATGCACACCTCAAAGACTCAGTTGGTGCTAATTATCAATTCGGTGGAGGAAAACGTTGAGGAATTACTCAGGTTTTACGTGTTGCACCTATTCTCGAAACCACTGATGACCTCAAGGATTTCATCAAATCCAGGTGCATCACCGAAGATCATCTCCTCACGCATTGATCGATAATCGGCTCTCCATGCTTCCAGTTGCTCTGTATGGGGAAGAATCCTGAACGAGCCAGGCCGGAAGGTGGAGTAATCAATCCAATTGATCTTGAAGAAGACACGGCGGTGAGCGAGCACTTTTTCAAAGAGTATCTGATCAGCCAGAGCCCGATCGGCAACACCATGCAAAATCAGACACCAGAGATCGTAGTAATGGCGGGCTAGCCGGACTCGACGCGGTTTATCCGGGGGGCGGAACGTCTCTTCATGCAGGAGCATTGTCTTTTCCCAGCAGGTTCGCTCAGCTGTAACAGTGCGTATCGTGAATGAACTGTCCCGAAAGAAACCGTGGAGAGCCTCTGCGAGATAGGATTGGATGGCAGGCATCCTGTTTGGCTCTGTATCAGATCGGGCACCGAGTTCGATTTTTACAACCGGTCGCACATAACCACCTGAACCTGCGTAGACGGACGGATAATGGAATAGGAGAGTCTGGTTATCCGGATCTTCTTCGATGGGAGCTCGTGCGAGTGACCACGGATGCACATCCCTGAGTCTGTTGGCAATCTGTGCCCTCAGGCCAGGGAACAGATATTCATTAATCCTTTCCTGACACACTGCCTTCAATGCTTTGAGACGTTTCTCCTGTTGCTTGCGGCTCGGTGCCTTTTCAGGGGCCTTTTCCCCGCTGAATCCGAGGTACTCCCGATCGATGACGATATCGAGATCCTCGGAGAACCGCTGTATGAGCTTCCAGGCTTTTGAAAGTGACGTGCCGCCCTTGAACGTGAAGTGACTGCTCCATTCCGGCAATTGAGCCAGTTCACGGAGAATCCAGCACATCCAGTAATCCTTCTCGACACTCACAGGTGCAATTCCGAATTCGGCTGCGGCTTGCTCCAGAAGCCCGCGTTGCTCACCCTCCGGCATGAACAGATACGTATCCATGCATCAGGCCTCAGCTGGCTCTGCAACTTGACGCATGATCCGAGCAATCCAGGCGGGAGCATGACGAAGATCCTTCAATAATTGCATCTTCTCCATCTTGTTCAGGTTCCGGTTGAGCAATGTGACCATAGAATCGTCTACGTACTGCTTACCTATATGGCGTAGGGCCTGGATGACGAGCCCGCTTATTGCACCAGCTGTCATCATGTTTTGCGGTGTCGTATGCTTGAGAATAATCTGCTGTTTTCCAACCTGAATACGTCTTGATGGTCCATCCGTGAGGAAAACGATACGCATTGGTATCTGATCGGAAAGACCGAGGAGGTTTGCGGCATAGGCACCCGATGGCTGCAATCGAATGGCATGACGACCTGCAATCGCTTTCGCAATAACATCTGGAGATGGGACCAGACTTCCCAATGTTGGATGTTGACGTGGATAATCATAAAGGCCTCGCGCAAGCCGGCGTATCTTTCCTTTCCGCACAAGCCGGGTTAGAATCATACCCACTGAACGAGGATCTCCTAGAGTAGCCAGATCTCTGGGAGTAAACACCCACCCCGAACCATGTCCCCGGATAATTTTAAGTATCTGTTTTTCGATGCTGATGTTACTCATCCTGCTCACCTTTTGTTGAAAATAATATACTCTTTTTTCAACAATACACAAGGAAACAAACACCCTAACTACCTTTTTCCCAATACATTACCTGCAGTCTGGTATATCACTGCCTACTGGTAGTACCGACGAATGCACTCACGAGGGGCAAGTGCTTAATAGAGTAGCTGAACTGGGTATTCACGACCGCTCCTATAGATCGATCCTGAATCCGTATAAGGCGCGGGCCGGAGAGCCGCAGCCTGCTCAGCTGGGAGGCCCGTATCCTTGCTGCGAAGGGCAACCTGAAGGCTCTCGACCGTCTGGTCGAGCGATGCCTCGAAATCGCTCCGAGCACGACATGGCTGCCCACCCACACGCTGCTATCCGCCGCACAGGTCCTCCACGGGTTCGGTCCACCGGAGAAAGCGCAGGAACTCCTGGCAACCGCGCTCAACTGGATGACCGATCACCCGGACGAGATCGAGCGTGACAAAGGCCATTACGCTCTGCTTCTCCTCACGGCCGGTCACCTGGAGGAAGCGCGTACTGTCTACACGGAATTGCTCAAGGAAAACCCGGACGACAGGCCGGATAAGGTTGCCTGGCTGGGACAGTACGGAGATCTGCTGGCCATGCTCGGGGAGCGGGATGCCGCTCTCGAAGTCAGCAGACAGATCGCTTCCGTTGTTGGTCAGCAGTACCGGAAAGGTCGACATACTTACTGGCGGGCAAGTATCGCTGCCCATCTGGGAGATCTGGACGAGGCGATGCGCCTTCTCCTGCAGGCTGAGTCAGAAGGAAATGCGTTCGGCTGGTATCTGTCCTACGCCTTTGAACTCGCTCCATTACGAGATCACCCCCCATTCATGAACTGGATCAAACCGAAAGGATAGTACCATCACCTGGTCAACGACTCAGCGGGCTTCTCTCACCTGAGAATATCACTGATCTTTTCTACAAACTCTTCCGCAGATACAACCGCTGTTCGAGCTTCACTTTTTGAGATGGTCCCTGCTTCATCGTATGTGGCACGATTCCTGTTTCTCCGCATTCTATCCATGACGGCAAGCAACTCTACATAGTCCGGCCCAAGATCCAGCTTGATGAACTGAACAACGGTTGCGTGATGCCCCTCACCAATGGTTCGGAATCCCTTCTTGAATAGATACGCACGACCTGCCTGGTGCATGGCATTGTAGGCGATAATGTACGCCCATTCGGGGTTGGTATCGAGATTGTTCCGCGCCGCCTCCAGATCTCGACAGGCGATATCAAGACGGTCCTTGATCTGCTTCCTGGAGAAGCGGCCCTGTTTGATCCGACCTTTCTTCAGCAGCTCAGAGAAGTTCGTCATCGGATTGACCAATTAGAATGATCCTGGGCCCCCTGAAGACTTCGTGAACGAAATCCCCCTCCCGTTCTATCCGCCTCTCTGCTTCTCCACGTGAATAGATCATGTAGTTGATCTCACGGTGAAGTCGCCCTTCAAGCTCCGCCATCATGGGTGCCAATTCCCTGTCATTGATTTCCCCGATGATCATGACATCGATATCGCTTGATCCATGTGCCTCCCCGCTCGCAAACGACCCGAAGAGAAACGCCAGCTCGATACCATCCAGATGACTGAGCAGATTACGGATTTCCCCACCTGCTCCAACCGTCTTGAGAAATAGATTCCTCATGTCTTCATGGATTGGTGAGTCTTCCCGCAGTGAAAAATGCTTCTGGTTGCCAACTGCTCTGGATTGTACGAGACCGGCTTCTTCCAGATTGTTCAGTTCCCGGGCAAGATTTCCGGCCGATTCACCAAGAAGGGTCGCAAGACTGCGAACATGAATACTCTCACCGGGATTCATGAAGAAATGTGAAAGCACCGATACACGGAGCTTTGAGGAGAAAAGACGCTTCAATACCTGGGCTTCTGCAGACATCAGGTTACCTCTGTCGTAATATTCACAACATACGTACTAAATATTACAACATTTGTCAACCAACGAACGTCCCCTACAGCCGAACTACGAATCCGTATAAAGCGCGGGCCGGGGTGCCGCCTCCAGTTCAAATCCTTCTGAGCAGCTTTCTCCGGGGAAGGAGGGCACGGTGCGATCGAAGAGTTTAAAAAAAATGAAGTCTATCTATCAGTTGATCTCTATGCACAGCAGTTTTCAGCTGCTTCGATTATCCTGTCAACATTAGGCAGGGCCGCTTTCTCCAGATGACTTGCGTACGGAATCGTTCCATCGAGGCAAACACGGGCAAATCGCGGGTGCAGGCCCGCTTCCATAACAAGGGCTGCAAGTTCTCCAGAAAGCCCGAACTCGCGGTAATCTTCATCCACGACCAGCAGTCTGTCCGATCGTCCCACAGCTTCAATCACGGTCTCTTTATCAAGGGGGCAAACGCTTCGAAGATCAATCACCGAACACTCGATTCCCCTTTCAGCCAGATAATCAGCTGCCTCGAGTGCTCTATGAACTCCAACGGCGAGAGACACAATCGTTAAATCATCTCCCTGCCGCCGGAGCACTGCTTTCCCAATCGGCACCGGTGCGCTCGATAAGTCAACCTCCCCCTCTGCTCCGGCAGAAGGAACATCGAATTGGACATGTTCCCTCCCTCCACTCCCCATGCTCTCGAGCCAGCCTTCAGAGAGCAATTTGTGTTCGAGATAGACTACAGGCCCGGGATCATCGATCGCTGACAACATCAAACCACAGGCGTCACCGGGAGTCGAAGGAACCACGACTTTCAGACCTGGAATACCGGCTATCATTCCCCATAGAGCCTGCTCATGCTGTCCGCCATCCCCGTAACCACCCCCACAGGATGATCGGATCACCAGGGGGCAGTGCCACCTTCCACCGGAAAATGTTTCGAGCTTGGCTGCATGGTTGAGGAGGGCATCCATCGCGACAGCGATAAAATCCACCAGCATGACCTCCACTACTGGACGCAGCCCGCTCATTGCGGCACCCGCCGCCGCTGCCAGAAAAGCGGATTCACTGATTGGGGCAGGCAGAACACGATTCGGTCCGAACCGTGCATAGAGAGAGGCACGCAACATGTGCACATCCTCTCCAAGAATAATGATGCGCTCATCTCCGGTCATCGCACGATCAAGGGCACGGTCAATCGCTGCCCCAAATGTCATCCGGGACATCACGCTCCCTCCCCATCCATAGCTGTCCGAACTGCTGCATCTATTTCGGCACGTGCTTCCTCTTCAATCTTACGGGCCACATCCTCAAGTCCATCCCCTGCCAGAGTTTGAAAGGTGCGCACGAGCGGATCCCTGTCGCCATCACGCCTGTCCCTGCTCACTTTCCTGAGCAGTCCGGTCATGTGGGTCATTGCTGAAATGCGATCCCAGATTGAACCTCCACGCGGTTTCATCGCTGCGTGGGTAATGCTTGAGAGCTGCCCGATTCCTTTGGTTATCGGCTTCCTGGCAATCCTGAGCATGGGATCACCCATTAAGTGACCATCCAGCCGGGTGCATTGTGCAAGGATGAAGGAAGGGCCATCGCCTGATCGAGCACGCTCTACCGCGGAACCTGCCGCCAGCCATACTGCACGAACATCCAGACCGTCTACTATCTGAGCCCGGAAGCCGAATGATCGCGCACGTTCTACGATATCACCACCTGTTACCGTTTGTGATTCTGTTGTTATCGCCCATCCATTGTCTTTGCATACCAGGAGAAGCGGCAGCCGCCAGGCGACTGCCAGGTTGAGGGTCTCAAGAAGCATCCCCTGGTTCATTGCACCCTCCCCGAAAAAGGCAACCGCTGCTGAGCCATTCCCGAGAAGCCGTGCGGAGAGTGCGAATCCGGCCCCCATCGGGGCCGAGGCACCTACGATACCCGAAGATGCAGCGCAATGCGCCTGCGAGAACAGGTGCATGTGTCCGCCCTGTCCCCGGCACAATCCATCTTCTCGACCAAGCATCTCCCTTATCAGCAGAACGGGATCAACACCCCTGACAACGAGCGGAGGAGTACTTCTATGATCGAGTGCGAGCCCGTCACCGTCACGCAGGTGTGTCACGACACCTGCCGCCACCGCCTCCTCGCCGGTACCGAGATGAAGTTCGCCAGAGATAAGACCACGCTCCCACAGTCCGGCAACAGCAGACTCGAATGCCCTGGCCCTGCACATCTGGCGGTAGAGTTCAGTGATATCCATGATCGTATTCAGGATACATATCGTTCGGTCCTCGCCGGTTTATCGCTGATCCTGGAGGGTCAGAGGACGGGTTGTACTCCTTCCGGCCCGATTGTAGTGGAACGTCACAGACCGGGTAAATCTGCATCCAGATGTTTTTCATCAATCGCTGGAATCTGCCGGCTCAGAAGATGAACGTATATGCGTACTTCACCATGAGGGTCCGGTCGGAGGTGACCGGGGGCAGAGGGTCATAGCTGCCTCGATCGGTGTTGATCCCCTGGTTGTAGACGATATACAGGTCATTCCCCTCGCGTGGGTTGTATCTCATGCGAATGTTCCCGAACACAATATCTGCCGCACTGTTGTACTGTACGAACGCCATTGCAGAATACCGGGTGCTCAACGTCAACTGAAGCTTCAACCGTCCGATATGCGCCGTGAATTCATCATCCCGTTTATTAAATACGATCCTGTTCAGCTGGTAAAATGCCTGAAGGTTTACCTGAGGTGAGAGGCTCCACGAAGGCAGCAGTGACAGAGAGATTCTCGTTCCATCATAGTACCGGCCTGCCTGCAGGAACGTGTTCAAAAAGAAAAGCCGCCCCGCGGGGGTGACATGATATGCTTCCAGCCCGTAAAAGGTATAATTGCCGATTGGGATCTCTACCTTATCTGAAAGCTTATAGGGTTCGAGAAGATTTTCCTTATAGGTCTTCAACGATATGCCGATCATGGCAAACCGGCGTGTAGTTGCATTCCATGTTGCGGCGATTTCACCGGTCCTGAGTGTCCCGTCCGAGTTCTCCTGAATCGCCATATTCGAAAAAGAGAGGTTATGGCGGTAAAGTGCGGCAGAGGGATCCTGTGGAACCCAGCCATAACCGATAGCTCCTCGCATTACCCGGTAATCCTCCAGCAGCATGAAACCCATGGCGGGATCGAACACAGAGCCGGATCGAGCGATGCCGCCACTGTAGAAGAAGCCATCCTGTTTCCGGCGATCCCAAAGAATATGGAATCGCGCGATATCCAGATTTGTGAACCGGCCCGGTCCCGCGTCATCGAACGATTGAGCCCAGTTCAGGTCAACGTAGTCGTCTCCGAACACCCGGATAATGCTGTCAAGTGCATATGTCAGGTTATAGCTTCCATCTTTTCCGATCCGGCTTGTTACTATCGCTCCAGCCTTTGAGTAAGGATTGAATACCTGGCGCCGCACTCGAAGCACACCGAAATTTTCGCCAGGCAGTTTCGTCGACTCTTCTGTCTGCATGTCGATTAAGCCGAGATCCCACTTCCCCATCCGACCCACAAGCCGCACACCACCCAGAATTGGAACCTGTTCTCCCTCGTACAATCCGATCCGACGGCTGTAGAAGATGCTCTGCGGACCACCCAGGCTGACATTGAATATGCTGGCGCGTTCCTGGAAAAATCGGCGTTTCTCGGGAAAGAAGAGGGAGAACCGGCTAAGGTTGACCTGCTGATCATCTGCCTCGACCTGGGCGAAATCAGTATTAAGAGTAAAATCGAGTGTGAGGTTGCTGGTCAGCCCATATTTGAGGTCGAGGCCGAACTCGCGTGGATTGTCAGCTGTGTACAGATATGCGGTTTCATCGTCGTTCAGTTCATTGGTAAACCCCTTTCCACCCAGTATGAAGGGAGTCAGGTAAAGCGGCTTACGGCTGAACATTTCCTCAAAGACGATTTGTTGTGCCATGGAAGGTTTGAATGGACTCCAGACTCCCCATATAGGTTCAAATACGGGGAAGATGCTGGTCTCCTGACTCCGGGCAGTCCATCGCCAGACTATCATCCCCATCTCTACCCTGCCGTCAATATCTGTAAATCGAAGGCTGGATACAGGTATACGCATTTCAACAAACCAGCCCTCGTTCGTGGTCACAACCTCTACATCCCAGAATGTGTCCCAGCTCAGATTCAGAGGAATAGACTCCGGCGTGGCAGGTTGGGCATCGTTGAAGACAGTGAAATCGAGTCGGATACCAGCCGGAGTGGTGAAAAAAGCAACGGCGTTCTCATTGTCATTGAAAGTATCCAGTATGATCCCGAAATAATCATTGAAGTTGTTCAGATCATCCCTCTTGAGGGAAGGACCCTGAATAGTGGCGGGATCCTGGTACAACCTCCCCGACAGATAGAAATAAACGTCATCGTATGCGACACGGATCTCTGTCGGTTCCGAGGGTGGATTCCCTACGGTTGGCTGCTGGGTCAGTACCGGCAGCGGAACGATCGCTTCCCACCCGGGTTCGTCGCTGAAACCGTCAAAGATGATCTCACCCTGAAATCGCTGAACAACATATGGCATCTGTTGAGCCCCAACCCGGGCTTGTCCTGCCGGGATGAATACCATAACAGCGACCAGGGGTATCAGCCTTCTTCGCATATCAGTCCTGCCGGGTGTCAGGCCACGATCTGGAATCAGTGTGCAGGATTGAAAGAAGTGTCGATGACATTGACATCGATGATACAAATAGCTGTTGGGCAGTGTCTAGGATTCAGGTGTACCGGCTTTTATCTCTCTGGCCAGGTGAAGGAGGTTTTCTCGACCAGGAATAGAAATAAATTCCTTTACCCACCTCTCTATGTAATCCCAATCCAATTCTTCTCCCTTCACGAGCACCACCCCCTGAATGTCTTCAATATCTCTTGGGCGACCGGAGAACAATTTATGGAGGATGAGATCCTCAGGCGATGCAAATGGTACAGGCACGTCGTTCAGTGTGACTTCAACCGCCCTGTCGATTGCCTGCTTCTCATAGGGTAGACTTGAAAAAATAAAATCGATTCTAATGGATGACTCAACATCCCTGGTTGGGAGCACAAAAGTCTCCTGAACGAAGGCTTCAACTTCTGCTGGAAGGATTTCCAGACCTGTTTGTTTACATACACGAATTACCCTTGAAAGCTCCTCGGGCGAAACGCCGAGCGTTATATCGATATCCTCAGTGAGGCGTGGTTGACCGTGCAACAGCACAGCCTGTCCGCCGATCAGCATGAATGGGAGTTCTGCTTTTCCAAGAACTTCTGATACAACCGATATGAGAGATTTAAAATCAGGCTTCAGGTGGGAGTCCATTAAGAATCCTTGCCAGGACAATATCGGGTTTAACGTCCTCTTCCCAGTACTTTCCTATGCGAATGTTAATTGATAAGGCTTCGATCCACAATGCCTCGAACCGCAGCAGGGCCTCCTCATAATGCATATCACGGTATAGAGATCTGTTATAGGTCTCTTCTATCTCACGGACTTTATCTGGAGATTTTATCATTTTTCATCACATCGAATCCAAACCATAAATACAGGTAACGTTCAAAGATACCAACTGGTGGTGACGTACTCTATCCATATTAACATTCACCCTCCGGCTGCCAGACAGTACCTGGTGGTGATGTGAGCAGCCGGTAGATCCGGCCTGCCACTTCGAATACCGCAATGATCAGGATGATGGTCAATATAACCTTCACACCCATCGTGAGAATGGGGATGGTGGTAATCGGCCCTCCAGTTATTATCAGATAGAACAGTACAATCCATGCGAGATTGATTATGAGTTCTGTCCATCTGGGACCGGTTGTCCAGCGACCTGATCTCAGTACCCGAAGGTAGAGACCTGCCTCCATAATCAGCAGGCCGGCTATCCATGGGATAACTGCATCGAATTCCGGTGCGAGAATCGCCGTGAAATGCGGCCCTTCCGCATTGAAATTTATCACTCCAATCCAGTACGGGAATACTACCAGAACAATGGCAACAATCACGCGCCAGGTAATGCCGGCAATCATTCCTCCCCTGGTAATACTGTCCGGGTCCTCGATCTTTGGTAGAGAGGATGGATCCCACTCTTCCTTCTTCCCGACTCCGGTCATTGCTCCGCTGAAGCGCTCTATGAGGACGAAAATAACTATCACGATACCTGAATTGATCAGCAGGTGCTCGAAATAGCTGAAAGCTGTGTCCGCGATTCCTGCGATTGAGATCGTCGAGTCTGAATCGAGGAGCACTGCTGCCATAATCCCGAAGAGATAGATTCCGGTCACAACTGACAGGACTATGGTCAGTACCATCTTGAAATCAGAGTAATGGGACGGACCGATCAGATAGCGCTGTGGATTGTACCGGTGTGCGAACTTTGCAGGCGGTCCGAATTCCCTGAGCATCTCCTTTGCCCTGATCACTTCTTCCTTTTCTTCTTCCCCGAGTTCCGTATCGGATTCACTTCGCTCCTCGAGAGAGTCCTGCAGGAGAGAATAGAGCTCTGACTGGATATCTTTTCTCTGTCTTCGCGGTAGATGACGACCTGTTTCGCGCACGTATCGCTGGAGCAGATCACTTGAGTTCATTTTCATTCTCCTCAGGCTTTGAAAGCATTTTCGATATGACCTTCTTCAACTGCTCCCAATCCCCGGCCAGGTCAGCCAGAACCCTTTCCCCATCCGGACTGATCCGGTAGTAACGCCGCGGTCGTTTTTCGTCAACAACCTGCCATTCACTGCTCAACAGGCCCTGAGACTCCAGCCGGCGCAGCAGGGGATACAGTGTTCCCTCGTTGATATCGAGTCCCTCCTCGATTAATCGCTGTTTCAGAGAATAACCGTACTGTTCCTCCCCGAGCCGGCTCAGCACAGCGAGAACCAGCACACCCCTGCGAAGCTCCATGGTCAGGTTCTCTGACAGGTCGGAGCGATTCCGGTTACCTTGTGTCTTCTTCTGCCTGTTCATATGGCACACAATACTGTGTAGTACACAGTATTGTCAAGAACAAGTATATATACGAGAGGATCTGAAAGACCGCCGCTTATATCATGTGATCCCGGATTACTCGTACTTTATAGCAATAATCGGGTTTACTCCGGCTGCCTTTCTCCCGGGCAGGACAGTTGCAAGCAGGGAGATTCCCACTATAACTACAAAAGCCACAATCATGCTTGGAGGATCAAGCGGACGAACTCCGAACAGCATGCTCCGCATCAACATTCCCATTAAAACGGCAACCGGCAGTCCCACTGCCAGACCTGTCAGGCCGAGCCGCCCCCCCAGAAGCACTACCAGTCTGAGGACGTCATTCCTGTCAGCACCCAGAGCCATACGAACGCCGAATTCATGTGTGCGTCTGGTGACTGCATAGGAGATGATTCCAAAGAGTCCAACCGCCGAGAGGAGCACTCCGATACCGGCAAAACTGAGTACCAGCCACATCACCAGTTCCCGCTCGTAGGTCGTGTCACGCATGATCTGATAGAGGGTAGTCATGGGAAAGATGGCGATCTCGCTGTTCAGCGAGCGAATCGTATCGCGCACAGGTTTGATGATGGGGGCCAGATCGCCTCCGGTATAAACCAGCAGCAGATAATCCCACCACTGAAGCTGGCCGAGGGGGATGTAGAAATAGGGCTCCGGATCTTCCTCCATTCTGATGTATCTGCTGTCGGGTACCATTCCGACAACCTGAACCACAGGATCGGTGGGACTGTTGAGCAGTACAGTTTTTCCGATCGGATTCTCGCCGGGCCAATACCGCTGTGCCATGGTTTCATTTACGATGATCACAGGTTCACTGTTCTCATCGTCCATATCAGTGAAGGTTCTTCCCCTAATAATGGGCATGTCGATCGTATTGAAGTAATCCTGCTCCACAATGTTGAACTTGATCGCCCTGCTCTCCTCGTACCATCTATCGCTGGAACCGGGTACGTAAACCGTTCGCGTCGCACCTCCTCCCGACGGGAAGAAGGGTACGTGCCTCGATATGGTGGCGCGCTCCACACCTGGAAGGGACCGGACCCGTTCCAGAAGATTTGCGCTGAACACACCTGCTGCCGCGCGATCTCCGGGCGGATAGATCTCGGCGACGAGGATGTTGTTTCTGCTGAAACCGAGGTCGGCGGCGTACACCTGCATGAAGCTCCGCAGCAGCAGCCCGGTCGAGGAGATGAGGATGAAAGAGAGAGCCAGCTGTCCGATGACCAGCACGTTCAGGCTGTTCAGACGGCTGCTTCTCTTATCGGTTGTAGTCACATTCCCTTTGAGCAGTGGAACCATATTCGGTCTGGAGGCATGCAGGGCGGGCAACAGACCGGTGAGCACGGCCGTGAATAGAGCCAGAACCAGTGCAAAGCTGATCGTGCGAATATCAAGTGCAAAACCCAGTTCAATGTAGAATGGGGCTGAAGGCAGGAGAGATGGCAGTATCCCCAGTACCCACCGGGCCATCAGAAGGCTTATCACCATTGCGATAAGGGAGAGCAGCAGGCCCTCAGTCATCAGCTGCTTGATCAGATGACCTCTGCTGCCCCCTACCGCCAGTCGTATGGCCATTTCCCGCAGGCGGGTTATCGATCTGGCCAGCATCAATCCCGATACGTTCGCACAGGCTATCAGCAGCACGGCCCCAACGATCGCGAAGAGGAGAATGCCGACCGTGGATGATTGCTGTTTCTGGTACCCGACCTCATTAAAAACGAGTGCCGCCTGGTCTGTCTGCGTTGAGAAATCCATCAATCCCAGTTGACGGACCAACGATTCCGCCTCAGCCTCCACCTGGCCCACCTGCACGCCTGTTTTCAAGCGACCCACGGGGTAGAAGTCCCTGAACTCCCGGGATACCCGCTCACTCGGATTACCCCAGGTCTCTACCGGGAACCATACATCTACGGGTACCATACGGTTCATCCCGTAGAAGGATTCCGGAGCTATCCCCATGACGATCCGGTCCCGATCCGTCATCCGGATCGTTTTGCCGATGATATCGGGATCGCCGCCGAAATGCCTTCGCCACAGGCTGTGACTTATCACCACAGCAGGCTGGTTCCTGAGGTCATCCGAATCAGTCTCGCTGAACACGTCACCCGGCTGGGCGTTTACACCCAGCACGTCAAAGAAGTTCCTCGAGACCACGTCTGCCAGAAGATTGACCGAGTACACCTCACCCCGGAGGCTGGCTCCCCTGTGCTGGACGGCGGCAAGTCCGGACAGTGACTGCATTCCATCACGGATATCCTCGTAATCTGGCCACGAGAAACTGCCGAATGGCGTCCTCTCGCTGCTGGCAAACAGCCGCACCACCTCACGCGGTGACTCATAGGGTGAAGGTCGCAGCCACAGCCAGTCCACGAGGCTGAAGATGACCGCGTTGAGGGTTATAGCCAGTACAAGAGATGCTATGGCTAAAGCGGATACTCCTGGATTACGCAGAATTACGCGCAGACTGTGTCGGATGTTACGCATGCTCGCTCCTGAAGATCGAGAGGAATTCCATCGTCTGTTAGATACGATTTTCAGCCAGAAACGTTACATCCTCCGTCATGCCATCAGTTCAATATGGAATCTTGAGGGATCCCGTAATGACAAGACGGACTCCAGGCAGGTGGAGCCCGTCTCATTCGGTGATTCTATGTCTTTGTCAAACTTGTTGAAGAACTTCAGTTCTGTGTTACTTGTTCATCTCTGCCAGGAGCCTGTCAACTACTTCATCCATCGCCTCTCCGCGCTTGTTCTTGTCACGGATTATGCCTTCGTGATCGATGATGTAGATGGTAGGCCAGCCGCGCACACCCCATCTGGTGGCGATTGGACCGCTGGTGTCACCGCCATCCCAGAAGGAGGGCCAGGTGAGGTTCTCCCGCTCGATGGCCTCCCTGTATCTTTCTTCCGGATCGCTGTTGACGCCGAGGATGGTAAACGGTTCGTCCTTCAGCCTTTCCACGAGCGACCGCTCGTGTGGGTACATGGCCCGGCAGGGCGGTCACCAGTCCCCCCAGAAATCGAGGACCACCACCTTTCCGAGAAAGTCACTCAGCCGCATCTCCTCGCCATCGACATTGGCCCCGATAATCTCGGGAGCCGGCTTGCCGATCGCCAGATCCTCCATACTATGGGCGTTCAACATCGCCTCGGCAGCAGCACCGTATGTGGAATTCCTCAGCGGAATGTCGGCGTACCCGGCGACCAGCAACTCCAGGTTCTTCTTTTTCAGGTCCTCCAGAGCATCCCTGTCAAGATCCTCATCGCCGTAGATAATATCGATGTCAGCATTTCGAGCTGCAGCCCAGATTACCGCCGCCCTTACACCTGCATGAGGTGAATTTTCCTGGAGACCACCGAAGTACTTTTCCCGGAGATCCTCGGGATACAAACCCTGCATCGAAGCAAATTTTTCCATATAAGGTGATCTGGAATAACGCTTGAAGATCTCATCGGTCATCGCCACCAGGGCTGCTTCACGTGCCTCTTTGTCCTCCTCCATCCCCAGGTTACCCAGAAGCCACAGTCCGGCATCGAGTGCAGCCTCCGTACCCCAGTACCTGGCGGCGAAAGTCTCGAACCGGGGTTTGAATTCCTCTACGACTTCCGCGTAGGCCTCATTCGATTCGACATCGCTTATACGAGCGTTAAAATCCGCTTCCAGTGCAGCGTATTCCTCTCCTGCCTGCTCTTCCTGTGAACACCCGGCAAGGAATATCGGTAGAGAGAGGAAAATGACGAGGGCAACTCCCCCGCCTGTACGAACCGTTTTTCTCACAGCAACCTCGATTCGCTCGGGTTATCGCACATCCAGTTCGAATTTAATTCCAGTTATCTAACCTTACAATAATGAGCAGATCATACAACTTCTATCATTCTAACATCCCGTTCGGGATTTCCTTATCTTCACATTGCCGTTCTGGACATGAAGTGACTGGGATCACTCCTGAATCTCATCTTCCTCATCGAACTGGAACACTTCATCGACAGGAACACTGAAGGTCCTGGCTATCCTGAACGCGAGCGCCAGTGAAGGCACATATCTCTTTCTCTCCAGCAGGATGATCGTCTGTCGCGTGCACCCTGCCCTATCTGGATGATCCCCTGAGGGATCTGCAGACACAAAATGCGGTGTTATTGATCGGATGGAATTATTTGGGGGGACAGGTCCCTGCTGATACTGGTTCTGTTATGGGCTTCCGTCATTCTGCTGTATTGTATTTCCGCATCTGAAATCAGGAGAGAGAACATGAAGCGGAAACTCATCCAATTTCTGGTCATCTCGGGGCTTGTGATTTCTCAGGGGTATGTTCAGGCACAGGAACCCGGCGAGATCGAGCTGGAAGCACTGGTTGGAGAGACCCTGGAGGAAACATCATCAAAAACCCGCAACTCCATCCGCAT
>VAOY01007155.1_pt1 | contig 22490 bp, 28 predicted proteins | sample 3393881 | NCBI WGS metagenome assembly VAOY01 (sample SAMN08290430, study PRJNA428436) | hydrothermal vent metagenome | isolation source: Deep-sea hydrothermal vent chimney | place: Indian Ocean: Southwest Indian Ridge
TAACTGCTCACTTTGGAGGAATAATATGGCAAGAATGCATATAAGAAGAAAAGGCAAATCAGGTTCAACAAGGCCATTCAGAACAGTGGCACCTAACTGGGTTGAGATGAATGCTGATGAGATAGAGGATATTATAGTAAAGCTGGCAAAAAAGGGTGAGAGCCCAAGCAAAATAGGAATCATCCTGCGCGACAACTATGGAATACCGTTAGCAAGATATTTCACCAGGAAGAAGATTACAAAATCACTGGAAGATAAGGGTATAAAGTTTGATATACCCGAGGACCTGATGAACCTTATAAAGAGAGCTGTCAAGATTCACAACCATCTTCAGGAAAATAAGAAAGATATGATTTCCAAGAGAGCACTTCAGCTCACAGAAGCAAAAATAAGAAGATTAGTGAAGTACTATATATCAAGAGGTAAGCTGCCAGAGGGCTGGAAGTATACCATATCCTCTGCGAAACTTCTGGTGAGGTAAAACCTCACCCCTTTCCCGTGATATTATGCTCCAGGGTATGGCAAGAAGTCTTGAAAAAAGGCTCGATGAAGCCAGAGAAATTGTTAATTCTTTTAACGATATTCCTATAAGGATTATAACCCATAATGATGCTGATGGGATAAGTTCAGGTGCAATTGTTCATCTGGCACTGGAAAGAGAGGGTTTCAAAGTTCATACCCGATGTGTCAAGCAGCTTGAAGAAAAAATAATTGTAGAGCTGGCTGACGAAAAGCCTGAAATTATTATTTTCTCTGATTTGGGAAGTGGTCAGCTTGAAAATATTGAAAAATACCTCAAAGAAACTGAGGTAATAATTATAGACCATCATGAGCCGCAGAATGCTGATTTTTCTGGATTCCAGCTAAACGCTCATAAACATGGCATAGATGGGGCAAGCGAGATAAGCGGCTCAGGTATGGCTTATCTTTTCGCCAGAAGCTTAAGAGAGGAAAATAAAGACCTTGCTGCTCTCGCTATTGTAGGTGCTGTCGGAGACCTCCAGGACACCAACGGTAAACTTCTTGGAGTTAACAGGCTGATAGCCGGAGAGGGAGTTAAAGATGGAATATTGAGGATAGAGAAAGACCTTAGAATATATGGAAGACAGACAAGACCCCTGTACAAAGCACTGGAGTACACAACTGACCCCATTATTCCGGGAGTGAGCGGTTCTGAAAGTTCCTCTATAGTCTTTCTCAAGGAGCTGGAGATACCCATCAAGAAGGGCGAAGGCTTTACAATGCTGGCAGATTTAAATGACAACGAGAAAAAGCTCATGGCAAATGCTCTTGTACTCAAAATGGTTGAGAACAATGTGCCAATAAAAATAGCTGAAAGTATTATAGGCGAGGTTATAACTCTCCTCAGGGAAGAGAAGCGCACACCTCTGAGAGATGCCAGAGAATTTGCAACACTGTTAAATTCCTGTGGCAAGAATGAAAAGTATGGCATTGGTCTGGCTGTGGCTATGGGAGAAAGGGAAGACCTCTATACCAGTTCACTGGATATGCTCACACAGCACAGAGAGTATATAGGTTACTGCTACTCCTGGATTTCAGAAAACATTGATAAAATCACTGACTACGGCAACATATACACTATTCTGGCAGGAACTGAAATAAATGAGAATGTAATCGGAACTATAGCAGGAATGGTATTAAATTCACGAACTCTTCCCGAGCTCAAGCCTGTTATTGCCCTCGCCGAGACTGACGAGGATGAAATTAAGGTTTCCTCAAGGGCTAACAGAGAGCTTGTTGAAAGAGGAATAAATCTGGGTAAAGCAATGCACTATGCCAGTGAAAAGGTTGGCGGAGAAGGAGGAGGCCATGATATAGCTGCAGGTGCAAAAATTAAAAAGGGTAGAGAGAAAGAATTTTTAGAATATGTTGAAGAGATGATAGCAGACCAGCTGGGTGGTTAAGTGCTTTCAATGTCAAGAATTGAGTTCAGCTATGAAACAGAAGAAAAAGCAGAGCTTATTGCTGAACTTCTTGAGATAGACAATAAAGTTGCTCCCAGAAAATTAAAAATAGAAACCTTTTCAGAGGGAAAAAAAGTAATTACTCTTGTTGAACACACAAAGATATCAACTCTTGCTGCAACCCTTGAAGACCTGATATTCACCGAAAAACTGATTTCTCAGGTCATGGAGCTATAAAAATGCTTGATATAAATATTATAAGGAAGAATCCTCAGGTGGTAAGAAGAGACCTCGAAAGAAGAAAAGCTTTTGAGACAATTCCACTGCTGGATGAAGTTATAAAGCTTGATAATGAGTGGAGAAAACTGACATTTGAAGTCAATAAACTTAAACACAGGCGAAATGTTATTTCAAATGAGATATCTAAGCTTAAAAAGGCAGGTCAGGATGTTAGCAAGAAGATAAAAGAGGTTAAAGAAATACCAGAGATAATTTCTAAGCATGATGCTGAGATAAAGGAAAAAGAGAGTGGAATTGAGCAGATTCTCATGCGTCTCCCGAATATTCTCCATGAAAGTGTACCCTATGGAGAAGGTGAGGAAGACAATGTGACAATCAGGAAATGGGGCAGACCCAGAGAGTTTGACTTTAAAGCTAAGGACCATATTGAAATAGCAGAAAAGCTAGACCTCTTCGATATTGAAAGGGCTGCAAAGGCTGCAGGCTCCAGATTCTACTACCTCAAGGGAGAGCTTGCAAGGATGAACTATGCTCTTATCAATTTCGGTCTTGACTTTATTCAGAAGAAAGGTTTTACCATATTCCAGCCACCGTATATGCTCAGAGAAAGGGCTGAAAGGGCTGCCACTGACCTTGATGATTTTATAGATGTAATATACAAGGTTGAGGGGGAAGACCTCTATCTTATACCAACTTCGGAACATGCGCTTCTGGCATATCATATGGATGAAATTTTAGATGAAAAGAACCTTCCTCTGCTTTATGCTGGCGTGAGCACATGTTTCAGAAAGGAGGCAGGCGCCCATGGCAGGGATACAAAGGGAATCTTCAGAGTCCACCAGTTTGAGAAGCTTGAACAGTTTATTTATTCAAAGCCGGAGGAAAGCTGGGAGTGGCATGAGAAGCTACTTGCCAATGCGGAGGAAATATACAGGAAGCTTGGAATTCCCTATAGAGTTGTGAATATATGCACAGGCGACATAGGTACTGTAGCTGCCAAGAAATATGACATAGAAGCCTGGCTTCCGGGACAGGGGAAATACAGAGAGGTGGTGAGCTGCAGTAACTGCACAGATTATCAGGCAAGAAGGGCAAAAATACGATTCAGAGATAATCCAGGTCAGCCCACAAAATATATGCATACTCTCAACAGCACACTTATTGCAACAGAGAGAACTCTTGTTGCTATTATGGAGAACTACCAGCTTGAAGATGGCAGTATTGAGGTTCCCGAGGTGCTAAGAAAATATATGGATGGTCTTGAGATAATTGGAAAAAAAGATTGATATGCTAACAGAAAATGAAATTAATGAAGTTTTTGAATCTTCCCAGAGTTATCTTCAGCTTATGAAAGAGGCCGATAAAATCACCAGGGCAAGACATGGTGATTATATCACTCTTGAAAGGGCGATATTTCTCTCCTGGTACTGTTCCCTTGCAAGCTGTGCCTTCTGCTATATGTCTGCACATGGCAGTAGAGTTGATAGAGAAAAGGCAAAAAGAGCACCCTGGAGAATTCTCGCCGAGGCAGAATTATGCAGGAGAGCAGGCTGGAATATTGAATTTCTATCCTCAGGATACGGTGCCCTAGAGAAGCAGGAAATAAAAGAAATTGCAGAGATGATAGTTTATACCACACATAAGGCTGTATGGCTGAATATTGGCGTTTTGGACGAGGATGAGCTCTCTTTTTTTGGAGAAGAAGTAGAAGGTATTACAGGAAGTATAGAAACTCTTGACTCTGGAATAAGAAGTAAAATTGTACCCGGAAAGCCAGTCAAACCGATAAGAGATATGCTTATCAATGCAAAGTCTCAGGGATTTAAGACAGGAATAACAATTATTCTGGGGCTTGGCGAAAACCTTGAGGCAATATCAAACCTTCTGAATTTTATTGATGAGAATGATGTTGACAGGGTGATTTTTTATTCTTTAAATCCTCATGAAGGCACAGAGTTTGAAAATAGGGTTTCGCCAGCCTCTCTTTATCATAGCAGGGTCGTGGCTATCACAAGAGTGAGTTTTCCTGATATAAAAATTATAAGCGGTACATGGGCGGACCAGCTTCCTGGCATAGGCATGAATCTTCTGGCTGGAGCCAATGGTATAACAAAGTTCCCTCTGTTTTCAATGTTCGGAAATCACCTTGGAAAGAGAGTGGAGCAGGAGACAAAGCTTGCCAACAGAAAACTTCTTGGCACCTTCTCAGACTGGAAGGTTCTGAAGGGAGAGAAAGAACTTGAAGAGGATAGAAACCCCTATGCCCTTTTTAATTCCAGGGTTCCTGCGGTATCCCGAAGAGCAGGAGAAAGGGTGGAGTACTTCAGGCCAAGAATAGATAAAGCTGTAGAGGAATATATTGCCAGGGCAGAAGAAAAATCCAGAAGGAGTAAATATTCCATCTAAAATCAGTTTAAATCAAAAAATCAAAAATATATCTTAATTAGTGTATTATTTGCATATATTTTATATTGGTAACAAGTCTTATATAAGAAAATAGGGAAAATAACATAGATATCTTACCCGGTGATATAATGCAGGCAATTACTAAAATTTTAAAAGAGAACAAAAAACAAAAAATTCTTCTTGTAGATGATGTGCCTGAAATAGGTGAACTTGTAAAGATAATCCTTGAAAAACATAGCTTTGTGGTAGAGATAGCCAAAGATGCCAGAGACGGATTAATAAAGGCTGCTGACGGAAACCCTGACCTGATACTTATGGATATATTCCTTCCAGGCACATCAGGTGTGGATGCAACAATCAAATTAAGAGAGAATGGTTTTAGAAAGCCTATAATCCTTTTCAGCGTTCTGAGTGAGATTGAAGGAATCGCCAGAGAAGCAAAAAGAGCTGGAGCAGATGATTATATAATAAAACCATTTGAAGTTGATGATTTTGTGAATAGAGTAAAATGTAGTCTGGAAGAGAATGTGACAGCATTATAAATGGATTAATAACTAATTAAACTTAATAATTACACATTTAATAAAAATCTTTGATTTTGTTCTCTTTTAGTTGTTATCGAAATATATAAGTATCACAGAAGTTTAAATACACTGAGGAGGTCAACGGTATGGCAGAAGACAACGTTGTATATATCGGCAACAAACCTGTAATGAGCTATGTGCTCGCTGTAGCAACCCAGTTAAGCAATGCCAGCGAAGTGACTATAAAATCAAGAGGAAGGGCAATTTCGAGAGCAGTGGATACAGCAGAAATAGTACGTAACAAATTCATATCGGGTCTTAAGATAAAGGATATACAGATAGGGACAGAAACTGTAACAAGAGAAGATGGCACATCTATGAACATTTCCTCTCTCGAAATCACTTTGAGTAAGTAAAGAACCCTCCCCTATTTTTAAGTTTTTAGCTGACAATCTTAGCTATGGTTATCCAGGTCCACTGGTGAATACTTTACTTTTCACCTTTCCGGCGCTCTCGCACAACATATAAGTTAATACAGCTAAATTGTAGTTATTATGGATCTCAGTTATCGTTACAGGCCATATCAGGAAAAGTCGCCTCAATGAACCAGGAAGCCAGATGTAACGGGGTAGTTCACGTTTTATATTCAGGCATATTTTTATATCAGTCTTCTCCATATTACAAATATGGCGAACATTCTTATAGTTGATGACGAACCTGATACTGTAACTCTGCTTGAAAGAATACTCGAAATCGAAGGCTATGACATAATAAAAGCTTATAGCGGAAAGGACGCACTGGACAGACTTGCAGAGCTAGATGTTGATCTTGTTATTCTTGATATTATGATGCCTGGAATGGATGGCTATGAAGTTTGCAGAAGAATAAAAACCAGTATGAAAACAGCCCATATCCCGGTGATATTCCTTTCTGTACGCTCTTCAGAGATTGATATAATAAAGGGACTCAAATACAGAGCAGAAGATTATATAACAAAACCCTTCAACAAGCAGATTCTAACTGCCAAAATCAAAGCTATTCTGAGAAGAACAATAAAAGGCGAAGTAGAGAAAATTTCTGAAAAAATAGAAGAAAAATCAGAGAAAACCGGCAGTCTTGATATTGTTATGTTTAAATCCTCTAAAGATTTTTACAGGATTATAGAAGAGTATCTGGATAAAGGGAAAACTGTCGTGTTTGCTGCTTCTCTACCGAAAATCTTACAGATAATAACAGAACAGAAATATGTGAAAAAATTGAAATTATTTAGCATGACTTTTAATGAAAATGAAGAGCTTATAAAGAAAAATATTGGAAATACTGAAATTATTGAAGTCCCAACTTTAGATGACCTTGTGTATCTCTTTGGAAATCTGAAAGAAGAAACTGTATTTGTATCACTGGATGAGATTAATGCTATACTCGGGTTCTCTGATACAGTTATAAGTATCCTGAGACTATCTGAAAAAGCTGTTTTTAGTGGAATTGACTTAATTTTCTGTGGAAGAGAGGACAGCCTCACACCAGAGCAGAGAGCTATTTTAGATTCCCTTTTTAATTGAACCTTCCAATCAAAAAGCCCTTGTTTTTAGGTAAAAAAAGAGTTTAGAGCTTAAAGACTCTAACCTAATGTAACATTACCACACCATGACCATGACTGAAAAGGCTTGCTGCTGCATACAGGGAGAAATGAACAAAGTTCTGGGGTGCAATCCCTATAAGCACAACCAGGAATGCAAGCACAACAAGAGATGTGGCTATAAGTTTAGGCTCTTTAAGTCTATCTCCATGAAAATCCTCAAAGTACATATATTTTATAACTCTGCCGTAATAGTAGATGGAGACAACACTGTTTATTATTAAAAATATACCCAGCCAGATGTAAATCCCACCCGCATCAACAGTGGCTGCAAGTATCAGGAACTTGCTTATAAAGCCTGCAAAGAAGGGTATTCCTGCAAGGGAAAGCAGAAATATAGTCAGTGCCATAGCTGTCACAGGCATTCTCTTTCCAAGCCCGCGGTAATTTTTAATTTCTGTACCAATACCAAGCAGAGAGACACCAGCTACTGCAATAAATGCCCCACCCTTCATCAGAGCATGGGTGAGAATATGAAGAAGAGCTGCTGCAACTGCAAGATACTTGACATTGGGTGTTGTGGAGGAGAGTACTGCAATAGCAGCAATAACATATCCTGCCTGAGCAATACTTGAATAGGCAAGCATCCTCTTTATATTTGTCTGCTTTAGAGCACTGAAATTACCCACAGTCATTGTAAGAACAGCCAGAACTCCAAGAATTACACTCCACTCTGACACATATAATGGTAAGGCTATGACCAATATTCTGATAATAGCAACAAAGCCCATCTTTTTGGTAGCTGCAGCGAGGTAGGCACTTATCGTACTCGGTGCACCCTGATAAGCGTCCGGTGCCCACATATGAAATGGAAATGCAGCTATTTTATAACCAAAGCCTGCTATAAGGAGCACAACAGAAAGCATAAGGGCAGAATTGAAGCTGTCTTTTACATGGGGAATAATCTTAGCAATCTCATATATGTTTGTTGTACCGGTTACGCCATAGAGAATGGACATTCCAAAAACAATAATCCCTGAAGACAATGCCCCAATAATAAAGTACTTCATAGCTGCCTCAGTATTTGCTTTATTCTTCCTGAAGGCTGTCAGAGCGTATGTTGATATACTGGCAAGCTCAAGAGAGACAAAGAGCAGTATTAAATCGCCAGCCATTGCAACAAGCATCATTCCAAAGGTGGCGAAGAGTATGAGAGAATAATATTCGCCCTTATAATTGTCCTTCCTGGTGTAGTCTATTGAAGCAAGTACAACGAATAGTGCTACAACAAGAAATACAACCTTGAAGAATATAGCAAATAAATCATTGTATATCATACCGTTAAAGAAGACCACCTGGACTTCCTTTCCTGCCGAATATGATGCCATGGTAGAGATTGACTGCATAATTACTGATATGAGAGCGAGTGCTATACCGGCAAGGCTGAAGTAACCAAGGAACTCCTTATAATCTTTCTTTAGAGTAAGGTCAATAAACAACGTTGCAAGAGCAAAAAATGCTATGATAATCTCTGGATAAAAGTGTTCAAGTACCATTTATATACCTCCGGTCAGTTTAAGGAGAGTTTGCGATGTTGTCGATACAAGATGCATAAGAGGTGCTGGATAAAGCCCAAGACATGCGATTAAAATAGCTAAAACTACAACCACAAAAGCTTCACTACCCTTAATTTTAAAGTATGCTCTCTTAACCCTCTCGTTCTCTGTACCAAACCCACTTCTCTGAAGCATCCAGAGGTAGTAGCCTGCTGTCAACGGAAGAGACAGAATGGCAATAAAGGCAAAGACAGAGAAGGTCTTATAGGTACCCATAAGTATGGTTATCTCACCAACGAAGCCACTCAATCCGGGTAAACCGAGAGAGGCCAGAGACGCAAAGACCAGAAACCAGCCGACAAAACGATTCCTGGATACGAAACCTCTGAGCTTACTTATTGAACTCGTACCCGTACTCCTCCTTAACAATCCAACAAGCAGGAACAGAAGAGCAATCATAAGCCCATGGGAAACCATCTGAAATATTGCACCATTCAGCCCAATGAGGCTTAAAGATGCAATACCCAGAGTTATAAAGCCCACATGACTCAGGCTGGAAAATGCCACAAGACGTTTTATATCCTTCTGAGCAAGAGCTGAGAAAGCAGCATAGAAGATTGTAACCAGCCCGATGATAGCAATCGGGTCTGCATACTGTGCGTAGGTCGAAGGTAAGAGAGTAATTCCAAGCCTTATAAGGCCATAGAGGCCCATCTTTGATAACAGGCCAGATAGTATTATACTGACAGGATAGGGTGCCTCAGTATACGCATCAGGAAGCCATGAGTGAAATGGAACCAGAGGTATTTTAACAGCAAATCCTATGAAGAGTAGCAGGAAAATTATAGTCCTGACATGTGGCGGTATTGCCGAGCTCAACTTTGAAATTTCATATATATTGAAACTACCTGTATTGAAATAGAGCATCAGAATACCAATAAACATGAACAAACTTCCAAGATGAGTATACATGAAGAGTTTTAAGGCAGCATATTTACGATTCTTACCTCCGTAAATCCCTACCAGGAAGAAAGCCGGAATAAGCACTATTTCCCAGAATACATAGAAAATAATGAGATTAAAGGACGTAAAAACTCCCATAAGCCCTGCTTCCATGAACAGGAGGAGAGCATAGAAGGTTCCTTCCCTCATTTTTATTCTGTCCCAGGCAGATACTACCGAAACTACAAATATCAACCCGGTCAGAAGCACCATAGCAACAGTCAGACCATCTATTCCAAAGGTGAAATTTATATTTAAGCTCTTAATCCAGTAGCTGTAAGTCTGGCTTCTGGCACCTCCTGAAACTAAGCTTGAAAGAAACCCCAGGGTAAGGAGAAACTCAAAAAGAGCTGTAGTTAAAGCAACAGCCTTTACTTTAGTATTATCGTACTTTGATACACAGTAACCAATTATTCCTCCAATGAAAGGTACTGAAATTAGAAGAGGCACCATCACCTAAATCATTCCTCCTTTAACTTTAAATATAATCAGAATTATCCCGGTACCAAAAAGGACCCAGGCAGCATAATCCTGTACAACACCTGTCTGAAGTTTTCTCAGTTTTTCACCAAAGGCAATACTGAGCTTTCCTATTCCATTCACTGTGCCATCAACAAAATATTCATCTATACCATTCACTATTATGCCCATATCCCAAATCACCTTCTTGGATATGAACAGATACATATGGTCTATGTAAAATTTGTTTATGAGAATTGTATGGATAGGAGAAAAGGTATGCCTTATACTTCTTGCCTCAACTATTTTCAGGCTGTAAACTGCCCACACAGCAACTATACCAAGAGCAACCAGAAATATACTGAGGTACGTAACATATTCATGAGCACCTGCACTGGTTACTGAAACTTTCTCCAGTGCTCCCGCAAAATTCTCTGGCAGTGATTTCATCAAAAATGATTTGAATCCGAAGAACACCAAAAAGCCGGAAAAAAGAGCACCTATACTGAGGGCTATTAAAGGAGTAGTCATTACGCGAGACACTTCATGTGCGTGTTTTGTGGCCTTTCCTTCTTTACCCATAAATACTATGATGAAGAGTCTGAAGATATACACAGCTGATAGAATCACTGCACCGGCAATAATTGCGAAAAGCACAGGATTATACGCATAAACTTTATCAAGAATCGCATCCTTACTCCAGAAACCACTCCATGGCGGGAAACCTGAAAGTGACCAGGCACCAATAAAGAAGGCAGTTCCTGTTATTGGCATCTTCTTCCACAGTCCGCCCATGTCACGGATATCCTGAGTATGGGTAGCATGAATAACCGCACCCGCACACAGGAATAAAAGAGCTTTAAAGAAAGAATGATTAAACAGGTGGAAGATTCCAGCAAAATAACCACCCACTCCAAGAGCCACAGTCATAAAACCCAGATGTGATATTGTGGAGTATGCTATTACCCTCTTTATATCTGTCATCACAACAGCCATAGCAGCAGCCATTAAAGCAGTTATTCCACCTATCCAGGCAACTACCATCAGAGACTCTGAGGTGAACAGTGGATATACTCTTGCAACAAGAAAAATTCCAGCAGTAACCATTGTAGCCGCATGTATCAATGCTGATACCGTAGTCGGGCCCTCCATGGCATCCGGCAGCCAAACATGCAGTGGAAACTGGGCACTCTTACCCGCTGCACCTCCAAAGATGAGTAGAGTGGCAAGAGTTAACATTCCTACGTTAGCATGTGGAGCCAGCACAAAGAGCTCCCTTATATTTGCTGTACCGAGGTTTATATATAATATAATTATTCCAGCAAGTAGCATTATGTCTCCAACTCTCGTTACAAGAAAAGCCTTCTTTGCGGCGCTGGCTGCACTTGGCTTGCGGTACCAGAAGCCTATTAATAGATATGAAGAAAGTCCAACAAGCTCCCATGCTATAAAGAAAAGTACGAGATTTGAGGATATAACCAGAGCAAGCATACTTGCTATAAATAGACTCATCTCAGCATAGTAACGCTGAACATCATGGTCTCCTTTCATATAACCAAGAGAGTAAACAACAATCACAAAACCGATAACAGAAACAACAAAGAGCATAACGGAAGAAAGCTGGTCGACAAGAAGACCGAACTGAAATCCTTTAATGCCAAGCCAGTTTATTCCTGTGCTCTCATAACCCTTACCAGTCAAAACTACCTCTGCAATAGTCAAAAGAGAGAGAATCATTGAAGTACCTATCAGAGAAACTGCAATATAGCCTCCTCCTTCTTTTCTGTCCTTTCCAAACAGGATAATTAATATAAATGCTATTGCTGGGAGAAGAGGTATTATCCAGGCGTACTCCACTATCATCTTTACCACCTCATTTTGGAAATCTTTCTAAGATTTACTGTGCCAAAGCTCCTGTATAGAGCAAGAAGTATTGCCAGTCCTACAGTCGCCTCTGCTGCAGCTATAGCTATTGTGAAGGCAGCAAAAACCTGACCTGTAAGATTTCCCTGAAAACTGGAGAAAGCAACCAGATTGATATTTACGGCATTTAACATAATTTCAATACTCATCAAAAGCCTTACACCGTTCTTTGAACTTAACATTCCATATGCGCCTATCGAAAAAATTATCACTGAAAGCACAAGATAATAAAAAACTGTGACTTCGGTCATTGTCCAGCCTCCTTTCGACCCAGAAATATTGCTCCGACCATGGCGGCAAGAAGCACAAGAGAAATAATCTCAAAAGGTATTACATCCTTTTTCACATTAAAGATGAGCATACCTATATTTTTAACACTGCCCACCACCTCTGGACCCTTCAAACTTTCCCAGTTATTTCCAACTATATAGAAAAGCAGGCCAATGGCAAAGACAGCAGCAGCAGCCGGCTTTATATCATCACTCGGCTCCCTTTTAATCTGAAGGTCACTCCTTGTGAGCATTGTTGCAAAGAGCAGGAGAACAACAACACCACCCGCATAAACAAGAACCTGAATAACTGCAAGAAACTCAGCATTGAGAGTTGCATATAGTGCTGCCACACTGAGAAGCATCACAGCAAGAGAAAGAACAGAATGCATAATCCTCTGGGTTGAAATTACAGCAATAGCCGAGAGTACAGTTATAGCACTTATAATAAAAAAAACTATAATATTCATCATTGTTTATCCTCCTCCGGGGGTTCTGATAAACCTGCCAGCCTCCAGTAAGGATAGAAGAGCTCTTCCCTTGTATACTCTGCCAGTTCCATTTCCTTATTACTCCATACAAGAGCTTTTGGCTTTGCAGGGCAGGCTTCAACACATAGACCGCAGAACATACACCTGCCATAGTAAATCTCAGGATGCTGTATCTTCTTTTTAATAACCCTGTCCTTGACCTTCTTTTCATCCACCCTGACAAGCTTCATCCTGATAGTCTGGTTTGGACATGCCCTTGCACAGGCACCACATGAAATACAGTTCTCAATAACAAACCTGTGCCTTGCCCTGTATCGAGGGGGAAGCTCCTCTACTTCCTCAGGATACTGAATGGTAATTGGAGGCTTGAAAAGGTGCTTGAAGGTTACATACATGGGCAGAATATGACTCAATCTCTTTATTCTCTCAATCATAACAATCACCTACAGGCTTAGAATCACTCCAGTTATTACTATATTTATAAGAGCCAGAGGAAGTAAAACCTTCCAGCCAAAGCTAAGCATCCGATTAATCTTAGTTCTTGTAAGAGTACCACGAATCCATATGAGTATGAAGATTATAACATACATCTTGGCAATAAAGATTACTATCTGGACAATATAATTTAGATAACCCGTATTCGCAAAGATACCCGAAATCACAGGTAAATACCAGCCTCCAAAGAATAGAGTTACAACAAGAGCAGCACCAACAACAAGGTGAATATATTCCGCAAACATGAACATTGCAAATTTCATCCCTCCATATTCTGTATGAAACCCTGCAACAAGTTCAGATTCACTTTCTGGAAGGTCAAAAGGTATTCTGCCCATCTCAGCAACCACTGCAGAGAAAAAGACAACAAAGGCTAAAGGCTGATAGAAAATAAACCACTTGGGTATAATGCCAAACCAGGCATGAGACTGGGCAGCAACAATATTCTGAGTATTCAGAGAGCCGACAATAGCAACTATACCTATCATGCTCAGAACCAGTGGCATTTCATAACTCAAACTCTGAGCAGCAGTTCTCATTGCACCCAGAAGAGAATACTTGTTGTTAGACCCCCATCCTGCCATAATCACTGCAATCGTTGAAAGGGAAGAAACTGCCACGATATATAGCAATCCAACACTTATATTGGTTGCTATCAGGCCTGTAGCTATGCCTATAGCTGCAGCAGGAAGCAGGGCAAAGAGGAATGCGAGCCATGGAGCAGTATTATAAGCAATCTTATCTGCATCCTTAGGCACAATGTCCTCTTTTGTTAGAAGCTTCATCATATCAGCAACAGGCTGGAGCAAACCATAGCGTCCCGTCCTGTTTGGTCCGTACCTTACATGTATTCTAGCAATTATCTTCCTCTCCAGCCATGTGAGAAAGAGCACATTCAGCGAAACAAAGATTATAGTTGCAATAACTCCAACTATACCTCTTATAAGTCCCTTCTCAACGCCACTTGCTCCGTATAAAATATTCTCTAGCATAACCTCGCCTACCTGTCAATTTCACCCATCACTATATCAATACTTGCAAAATTTGCAATCATATCAGGAATAATATCACCAACAGCATAATGAGGGAAAGAGGATAAATTACAGAAAGCAGGACTTCTTACCTTAACCCTGTAAGGCTTATCTGTCTTCCCGTCACTCACTATATAAAAGGCAAGTTCACCCTTTGGTGACTCTATTCTTGAATAAGCTTCCCCGGCAGGAGGCTTAATAATCTTCGGTACCTTGGCTCTGACTTCACCTTCTGGCAGAGCTTCAATACCCTCCTTCACTATCTTCAAACTTTCATAAATCTCATTAAACCTGACTTTGAACCTTGAAAAAGTATCCCCTTCCTTCTCAGTAATCACATCAAAATCAAATCTATCATAATAGGAATATGGGTCGTCCTTTCTTACATCATATGCCACACCAGCGGCTCTGAGATTGGGGCCTGTAACACCCATATTTATGGCATCCTTTGCCCTGAGTATACCAACACCCTCAACTCTGTCAAGAAATATTGCATTGTTGAAGAAGTAAGTTCTATAGTCTTCAAGCCTCTCTGGAAGAGCCTTAAGAAATTCTCTAACTTTTGGAACCCAGCCTACAGGCACATCCTCCTTAAGGCCACCCACTCTCATGAAATTGTAAAGAAGCCTCTGCCCTGTGACCATCGACATAAGGTCAAGAACCATCTCTCTCTCCCTGAAGCCGTACATCATAATAGTCCATGCACCAAGGTCAGCGCCAAAAGCTGCTATAAACATAAGATGGTTAGCTATTCTCTGAAGTTCAGAAAGAGTAACCCTGAGATACTCTGCTCTCTCAGGCACTTCAATCCCGAGAAGCTCCTCAACAGCAAGCACATATGCATGGTTGTTGGTCATGGAAGAGACATAATCCATTCTATCTGTTAAAGGCAGAAACTTCTCATATGTTTTGTTCTCTCCAATCTTCTCCAGACCTCTATGCAGGTAGCCAATAACAGGCTCAATTCCGACAACCGTTTCTCCATTGAGTCTGGTAACAAGCCTTGCAACACCATGGGTCGATGGATGCTGCGGACCTATATTAAGAATAAATTCCTCTGTTCTAATCTCTTCATCCATCTCTAATCCTCCTTATACCATGGCTTGGGCTCGATTTTAAAATCCTTCCTCAGCGGATATCCCTCAAAGTCTTCAGGTAAAAGCATTCTCTTCAGGTTAGGGTGGCCCTCAAAGATAATTCCCATCATATCATAGACTTCTCTCTCATGCCAGTCGGCAGACTTCCAGAGCGGTGTCAGGCTTTTTATTCTGACACTCTCCTTATCCACCAGAGCATTCACCTGTATCAAAACCTTCCTTGGGTAAGACCATATATGATAGACCACTTCAAACGTCTCGGGGTAATCCACTGATGCTATGCTGGATAGATGGTCAAAATCAAGTTTATTCTTAAGATAATCAGCAATGTCAAGGATATCTTCACCATTAATTTTTATCCTGAGACGTGTCTCTCTCTTTACTTCGGCCTCTACAATTTTATCGCCAAACTTAGATTTTAATTTTTCAAGTACTTCATGTGTTAGCTCCTGCTTATCCTCTGTCATGAGCTTACCTCTCTATCTTTCCTGCTATGATTTTCTTCTGAAGCTTTACAATCGCATCAATAAGTGTTTCAGGCCTTGGCGGACAGCCAGGCACATAAACATCAACAGGTATAACCTTATCTACGCCATCCACCACGCTGTAGCCTTCATAGAAAGGGCCACCAGAGATGGCACACTCACCCATTGCAATAACATATTTGGGCTCTGGCATCTGCTCATATAGTCTCCTGACATTGGGTGCCATCTTTTCAGTAACTGTTCCAGCAACTATCATCAAATCTGCCTGCCTTGGCGTAGCCCTGAAAAGCATACCAAAGCGTTCAAAAGCATCATATCTGGATGTGCCCGTTGCCATCATCTCAATAGCACAGCATGCTATACCAAAGGTAAGAGGCCACATCGCATAGGCCCTCGCCCTATCAAAAACCAGTCTATCCAGTTTTGTTAAAACAACACCGGGAAGCCTTATCTCCATGAAGCGCCTCCATTCATCCACTCAAGAGCTCCTTTTTTCCACGCATAAACCAGACCGAAAGCCAGAACAAAAATAAAAATTATAACATCAACCGTAGCAAAAATCCCAATCTTCTTAAATACAACCGCCCATGGATAAAGGAACACTGTTTCAACATCAAATACAACAAAAAGCAAAGCATACATATAATACTCAACATTATGCTGCATCCATGCAGAACCAGTGGGGATTACACTGCACTCGTATGTTAAATACTTATCTGGCTCAGGCTTCTTCTGCCTCCTTAGAAGGCTGGAAACAAATACTGTAACCATAGGAAACATCAGTCCTACTACAACGAAAATAGCAATCGGTATGAAATCCTCTGAAAGGCCCAAGTTATCACCTCTAAAGCCGTTAGCTACTATGTGGATTACCTATAAAAACTTTACTATTGGCGTTCAAAATTTATTTAACTATTCCCTTAAAATTATGTGAATAAATCTATACCATTATGAACTCTTTATCAACTCCGCCACAACCTCAACTTTAAGTATAACCCCTGGATTTTTCAGTTTTTTTACAAGCTCCCTTGAAATATCCTTTGCAGCCTTATCTGCCTCAACCATAAGAGTTCTGGGACATGTAAACCTACTTTTCCTTATCACAATATCATCAACATGCTCAAAAGTCAAAGATGAATCACCTCTGCCAGTAATAACCTCTTTTATACCCTCTGCCTCCAGAGTCACAGTTATTCTAACTCTTTCATCTCTGGCAAGTTCTTTGAAGCTATCAGGAAAATCCTTCATTGATTTATCTGCACCAACTCCTGCTATACAGTCTCCCCTTTCACTTAAATTCTCATCCTTTGTAATTTCAATGGTTGTTCTGTGAAGTGCTTTTATATTCTCATGACCTCTGGCTGTGACTATAACTTTTTCTATCATAAAGGTAAATAGTATATATGGATAAAAATTCTTTGCCCTTCGAGAGACTCAGAAAGGAAATGGTGGAAAAGCTCGAAGCTGAGGGAATTATCAGAGACAGCAGAATTAAAGAAGCCGTGCTCACTGTGCCCAGGCATTTATTTGTGCCAGATAGATATGAAGATATAGCCTATGAAGATATGCCCATTTATATAGGCGAAGGGCAGACAATCTCTGCACCCCACATGGTAGCACTTATGTCCGAAGCACTGGATATCAAAGCTGAGCACAGGGTTCTTGAGGTTGGTTCTGGCTCTGGTTATCATGCCTGTGTTACTGGCTTTGTCGCAAATAAAGGAGAGGTCTATTCTGTCGAAAGGCTCGCATCACTTGCCGAAATAGCAAGAAAGAATATAGAAAGAGCAGGACTGTGCAGAAATGTAAAAATAATTGTTGGAGACGGGAGTAAAGGTTATGCAGAAGCTGCACCTTATGACAGAATATGTGTGACTGCCGGCGCTCCGACAGTTCCCCAGGTGCTCAAGGAACAGATGAAAATAGGTGGTAAGCTTTTAATTCCTGTCGGCTCGAGGAATGTACAGGAGCTTCTGAGAATAACAAAAACTGGCAAAGACAGGTATATCGAAGAGAACCTCGGAGGGTGTGTCTTTGTACCTCTTATAGGAGAGAATGCCTGGCATTAAGGGCAACATTCACCACGGGGAATCGGTTTGCCATGTGGACATTTCCTGGGATGATTGAGTTTCATACACACTGCTTCTGCCACGTCTTTACTTATGTGATGCTCCAGGTCACAGGCTTTATTATGGGTATCATCGCTCAGCTTGAGGTCAAGAATTTCAGTTAAAAGAAGCTCAGCAAGGCGATGCTGCCTTATAATCCTCTCAGCCTTTTTTCTTCCCTCCTCTGACAGCCTTATACCTGTCCTTGCCTCATATTCCACAAGACCAAGCTTTTCCATTTTCCTCAGCATCTCCACAACACTGGGTGGTGAAATCTTCAGAGCCTCGGCTATCTCGTTAATCTTGGCAAGAGCTTCATTCCTCTCCACAGTAATTATCCATAGAGATTCAAGGTATTCTTCAATATTCTCTGAAATCGCCATATTATACCCTCGATTCAATAATATGAGGTACTACATTATCTCCTACATGGTTGAGGATATAATGCAAAGTTCCTCTTATAATGAAGGAAAAGGAGGATATAAACCTTATTATACCGGCAATTACCTCCAAGCCTCTCTCCTCAAATATTATAGGCTTCCCTGTCATATCCAATGCAGATATTCTATTAAATTGTTGCATGGAAATTTTATCTCTGTAGGATATTATTTATAAAAGGATATAAAGTTAACGCCCGGAACAGTAGTTGACAACTTTTAAGGCTACTTTCCACCTTTCCTGTGCTCTCAGCCAGTTTACAATACGCTAACAGTATAATAATCACAGGTTATGTTTTGAATGATGAGCAGAACTCCACTTCGTTGATATATTGCAGATGACTGAAAGGCCTGTTGCATGTCCTTAAAGTATAGTTTGAGAGGCTGACCTGGATTATATTATACAAAAATTTTTATACCATAATAAAAGAATTATTATATAGATTAGATTGTGGAGGTGTAATCTATGAAAAAGGTGCTCGTAGCCATAGACGGAAGTGATAGTTCGATTAAGGCACTGGATATAGGGGGTAAACTGGCTGAGAAATTTGGGTCCGAGCTTTATCTTGTACATATTGCTCGGTTGGGAGACTTTTACGACCCTATACTCCTGGGGCCCGAGTTTACAGAAGTTCTGGAAAGTCTGAAGCGGGAAGGAAAAGACATCACCGACCTTCTTAAAGAGAAGGGAAATAAGATACTCAAGGCAGGTATTGCCCATCTTGGAAGCGGCGTTCCCGTGGCAAAAGAGATTGTAAAGCTTGGCAATCCGGCAGAGGAAATAATAAAGACCGCTGAAGAGGAAGGTGTCGACATCATCGTTCTGGGACCACATTCAAAGCGCAAGAGTCTGATTATGGGCAGCGTTGCAAGAGAGGTTGTTGAACTATCACCATGCAGTGTTCTCGTGGCGAGGTAGCTATGGCTCATAGCCATAGCACCCGATATTAAAGTCAGGTTTTAGTGCGAGAGGATATCAGATGCATAAACACTGAAATCCAGCTGGCAGTAACATCAAGTTTGCCAGCTTGAATAAAGATAGCCACCTACCTAATGTGAAAATAGGATATCAGTCTAAATTTTCCATAATCTTCATGATTTATCATGTATTTTTCTTATTATCTGTAAATTCTAAACTTTTCAAAACTTTGGTTTTAGTTAAGTTTGTACGCATGTTGTGAACATAATTGAACATAAAGAGGTGATATGAAATGTGTGAAAATGTCCTGCCAGATAGAGCACATAATATGCTGAAGAATAATGATGTTATTTTGCTGGATGTACGAACCCCTTCCGAACATGCTCAGGGGTATATTGACGGTGCAAATCTTATACCTGTGAACCAGCTGCCCTATGTGGCTGACAGGTTGCCAAAGGATAAGAGGATACTGCTTTACTGCAGAAGCGGCAGCAGAAGTTATTCCGCCTGCACCTATCTAAGAGGCATGGGTTTTAACAATGTCTCCCATATCCATGGTGGTATAATCTCCTGGCTTAGAATGGGACTTCCTGTTACAGGTTCCCAGCAGAGTTATGGCTCATCAAGAATAGGCAGAAATATTATATAAGAGAACCTGAGGAGAACCTGGGGTTCCAACTATTTTTATATTGATTTTTCTAAATTTTATGAGGATACGCTCAACTATTTAGTTATTCAGGCTGCTGGAATAGAGGTGAATCCCGTTGAGAGAAGCCCTTAATATTACACTCGTGGCACAGAGAAAGCTTTATGAGAGTATTAACACCATTCTCAATGCAGATGGTGCCGACCTTGTAGGAATCTATTACAGTTCTGAGCTTGACGCAGAGATAGGCTATCCATGGGTTAAAAGTGTTGTGATTTACGGGATTGGGGTGGAAGATGAAGCTCTTCTACTCAATGCAAAGCTGAGAAAGTGGAGTGAAAGGAGACAGTTTGTAGATATACTGCTTGATTATATTGGTAACAGACTTGGTATGGAACTGACTGAAATGGGAGTTAAGGTGAAAGTGCTCTCTGCCGCCCTGCCAGAACTTGACCTTAGAAGACTGGCTGTAAATGCTGGACTGGGTTTCTATGGAAAGAACAGCCTTGTGATAACGGAAGAATTCGGTCCAAGGGTGAGATTCGGAGGAGTCTTACTTTCAGTGCCCCTGAAACACTTCTCAATTGAAATAAATGAGAATCCATGCTTCCACTGCAATAAATGTGTTGAAGCCTGCCCGGCCGGAGCTCTCAATCATGGCTATAATCTGATGGCCTGTGACGAGTACAATTCAAGGCTTGATAAACATAAAAAATGTAATATGTGTACAGATATGTGCCCTGTTGGGAAGGAATAAATGCTTATACTATTTCAGGTGACAGCGCCATCCCAACCATATCTGCCATGGCTTTAAAATCCTCATCACCGAGGCTCAGAACATCAACCTTCTTGAGTTCCACAACTATACCTCTATCATTAAATCTTTCATATCTGGGACATGTGGTTATTAAACTCCTTCCTATGTCAGTAACCATACCCTGAGCTCTCGCTCTGTAGGCCACCTTCTTTGGATTGCTGCATAGTATACCCACTGCTATACCCCTGCTCTCCTGAAATAATGCTTCAGGAATCTCCTCCTTGATAACCACTGCTCCCCTGTAAAGCCTGTCAAGGACATGGCGTGCAAACTTTATCTCCTCGAGCAGACCTGAAGCCATCACCGGGGAAATTCTTGAAGCTCTTATTATCTCCATTGCCCCATCCAGTTCTTCCCCACCTATAAAACCTCCCGAGGTTAAATTTAATATCTTCGGAGCCCCCGTTGAGCACACCACAATATCAGCCCTGCCTGAAAAACTGTCCCCGAAAGCACCTGAAATATCCTCTATAGTTAAAACCCCTTCCTCTCTGCATATCCTCACAATCTCTTCCACAGGTTGCTCGGCCATGTACCCGGCAGAAGAGGTGAATAGAAAGGCACTGGGCTGGAACTTATGTATGGCATCTTCAAGCTTCTCAGGCTCTATAATTCCACGTTTGGTTTCCAATCCAACAACTTTTTTTCCCAACATCTCCGGAATGGTTCTAAAACTCTTCCATCCTCCCTGGTCCGGGATTAAAATCCTTCTCCCTGCTATCTTAACTGCAGCCAGAATTGCAGAATCTCCACTTGCCATAAGCCTGACTCTCCTGCCGAGAGCTTCAGAGAGAACCTTCTCTGCCTCCTTAACCTGGGGGTGCTCTTCTGCTGACTCTGCCCCTTCCCCAAGCTTCATGGCAGCTTCTGCCATAGCCTCCCTTGCCTTTAAGCTGGGCCTTCTATGCATGAACATAGTTTTTTATTATAATAATTGAAATAAATAGTTACCCTTTACTCAGAAACTATGCTCGGGAAGCTCAGTATAGTTGGCATAGGACCTGGGTATAAGGAGCACATCACTGCAAGAGCAAAGAAGGCAATTGAAGAAAGCAGTGTTGTGATTGGGTATAAGAGTTATATAAAGCTCATAGAAGAGCTTGCCGGTGATAAGAAGATTTTCTCCTCTGGAATGAGGCAGGAGATTGAGAGGGCAGAAAAAGCTCTATCTCTCGCCCAGGAAGGTGAGAAGGTTGTGGTGGTAAGCTCTGGCGATGCGGGAGTTTATGGTATGGCAAGTCCTGTGCTTGAACTTATGGCTGAGAAGAAGCTGGATATTGATTTCGAGGTTGTTCCTGGTGTAACCTCAGCCCTTGCAGCCTCTGCTCTTCTGGGCGCACCTCTCGGTCATGATTTTGCTGTAATAAGTTTAAGTGACCTTCTAACACCCTGGGAAGTGATTGAAAAGCGACTTCATGCAGCCGGTGCCGGAGATTTTGTTATTGCCATATACAACCCAAAAAGTATGAAGAGAATAAGGCAGATAGCTCTTGCAAGAGAAATACTTCTGAAATACAGAGATGCGGAAACACCAGTGGGTATTGTTGCAGGTGCCTGCAGAAATGGCGAGAAAGTTGAAATAACCACCCTTAAGGAGATGCTTCATAAAGAGATTGACATGCTCACAACTGTTATCATAGGAAATTCACATAGCTATATATATAAAAAATGGATAATAACCCCGCGGGGATACAGAGTTGGAAAAAGATGATAATGCTCCTTGGAGGGACAACAGAGGGCAGAGAAATAGCAGCTCTTCTCGAAGAAAGAGATTACCCCTTTTTTATAACTGTGACAACTACATTTGGAGAATCTCTACTTGATGGGGTAGATATCCTGAGGGGAAAGTTGAATAAAGATAATATGCTCAGAGTTATTAGAGATAGAAAGGTGAAACTGATAATAGATGCAACCCATCCCTTTGCTGTCGAGGCAAGCAGGAATGCCATAGATGCGGCAAATATGGCAGGGGTTGAATATCTCCGCTATGAGAGGGAGAGCTTTCTGCCTGAAAATGCTATATGTGTTTCAGATATAAAAGAGGCAGGAGAGCTTTCAGTGTGCTTTTCAAATATTTTCTA
>VAOY01030766.1_pt1 | contig 22364 bp, 22 predicted proteins | sample 3393881 | NCBI WGS metagenome assembly VAOY01 (sample SAMN08290430, study PRJNA428436) | hydrothermal vent metagenome | isolation source: Deep-sea hydrothermal vent chimney | place: Indian Ocean: Southwest Indian Ridge
GACATAACTCCGTAAGCTGCAAAAAAGGAGAATGGCAAGAATGCTGCCAAGGCTAAGTGATCAAGTTTAAATCCTTCAATAATATCCGGGATCAATGGCCCCAGGATATTCGTTAAAAAAGAGATCACAAAGAAAATCACGAAAACTAACAGTACAATCAGATAATTTCTTTTCATTTGAATTCTACTCCTGAATTTTTTTCCCATTCCTTAACATTCCAGCCGGTAACGACCAATTTTTCTCGATCATTCTTCAGATCTTTTGTACTAAAGTGTACTTGCATATGACTCTGCCCATTTCAAAATATCCGGGTAGAAATCAGGTATAGTTTCACCTTCTTCTCTATTTAAATATAATTCTAACAGCTTATTGCTAAATTGTTCAAATAAAATAAACTTCCTGCTAACCATTGTATTCAACGTTATCTGATTTATTGAATTAAAATTATCATTTTCATATCTATCATACGCAAATAATATAAAAACTGACCATGTCATATATTCATTGAAAGTTAAATAAGGTGTAGGGTAATAATCATTTTGATCGTTCCACTTTTCTATATCCGAGAATACTGAATTAACTAGATCCAAGTATTGATCTGTAATTGGATTGACATAATTATGATCAATTTCAGTGAAGACGATTCTGGATAAAATTCCTTCATCAGTTGAATCATATATATAGGTTTCTGGGCCAGAAACAAACATCATTAGTTCTATTAGACCTAAATTTTCAATTCTGGTTGTAAAATGAGACCCACCCGTTAAAGGTGAAATAAAAATGTTATAAAGATCGTATGTATCAGGAAATTGTTCTTCTAACCAAAGCCAGATCGTTTTAACAGGTACCGCTTCTTTATATCTTTGAATTCTTTTTTCGTAATATGAGAGTTTGTTCTGATAGAAGGATCGGAATTGACTTGTTGTTACAAAACTTTCAGCAATTTTCATAAACTGAATTGTTAGAGAATCAAGTTCGATTTCAGAAGATCCTTCAGATATTACAATCGAATCATTTTCAAAATGGAAGTAAATACTATTTTTTAGGATTTAATTATAATCGAAAATATTATCACCCATTGATTCTATTATATCAATAAAAGGATGTTCTTTAAAAGGAAGGAAATAGTCTTGAACTTGATGGTAATAATCACCTTCTTTATAAATATAATTTGGATCATTTAATCCAAAATCTGTGATGGATATAGCAATATTCGTAAACTCAAACAGTTCTGGAATTTCTACAATTATACTACTATCATATTCATTACTATTATTTATCGGACTCTTTTCGGGTGATACAGGAGATTCCTCGCAGGACATAAAAACGAATAGAAATAAAAATATTAATAATGAATAAGTCTTATTAATAAATAGCATGATTTTTTCCCTAATATTCTTTATTTACAACTAATTATTACATGGAATTTTCGTCGGACATATTATATCGATATATTCACCATAATATCATTTAATATACCAAGTTACCTGCTATAAATCAAATTTGTTAAAAAGGAATTGGGACTCCAATAGAGAAACCTAAACGTCACAAAACAACACTATAATACATAGTACAGTATTTGCCATAAAAATAATCCCTACAATAAATACTGATTAAATAATTGACCGTCATACCCTTATTTATGGAAAAATTCACATTAGAGTAAATTATTCAAGGCTATTTGAATTAAAAAACTTTAATTTGATGAGAGTCCCAAGCATTGGGAAATAGTCATTAGAATATTAATAGAGAGTAAATTAGGTGACATATGAAAAATGAAGCTCCACGATTCTTGCAAAATCTTGAAAAATATATGCCCGGTCCAAATTCAAAGTATATTGAAAATCCAGTTGGATTTTGGCAAGGTTTTCTCCATGGACTTATTCTTCCGTTAACGTTTATATATAAACAATATCAACCCCGGGTTAAATTTTATGAAACGGATAATCTTGAAAGAGGATATAATTTTGGTTTTGTCCTGGGCATAATTGGCCTAATCGGGGCGCTCAGTAGTAACACATAATTGTTGATCCTACACCCGAAGGAGTCTGCCTACTAATTAAATAATCAGTTCTCTTTGGTGAAAAGATGTAATAACTACCCCTCATCCACCAGCTTCATAAAGCGTGGATTGTCCCTCAAGGGGTCATAGATTGGATGAAGGCGCAAATACCATCTGCTTAAATAGGATGGAATGGATAAAAGATATTCCAGGTTCTCAAGTGCTAATTCATGCTCATCTGTTATTATATAAATAACGGCCAAGCTACCTATTCTAAAAGGTCCATAATAATGATCTTTAGATACAGGCTGTAATTCCACTCCTTTTATTCCTTCTTCTATAGCTCTTTCTTTTAGTCCCAGGTGGGCATAAACAATACCCAAAGAACTGTGAAAAGTGGCGTTTTCAGGTTGATCCTCTACCTTTTCTTCATAATATTCCCGCAAAGATTCAAATTCCTCTTGAGCAAGTTTGTCTTCTCCCATAAAATAATAGGCGTAGGCTAATGTCAAAGCACCAGGGGAATATTTTTTCCTTTCTTTAGCATAGCTCAATGCCTTAGAAAAATCTCTGGCATATCTTTCAATAGAAGATTGTCTCCCCAATAAAAATTGTGGATTTGGAACTATTAATTCAGCTTTTTTAAGTAAAGAACGAGCCTTTTCAATATCTCCAAACCCATCAATGTAATTACCTGCCATATGTGTATAGTACCATTCTTTCTCTGGGTTTAATTGAATGGAGAGATAATAATAATCTTCAGCCGTTTGGAACTGTCGTAGATATTCGTAAAATCTACCTAAATAACCGACATTAACAGATTCTAAGGAATCCAGTTCATATGTTTTTAAGAGGTATTTTTCGGCTTTCTCCCAAAATCCCAATCTCCAATATGCATATGCGAAATGTGAGACAATATCACTGTTGTTTGGGTCTCCTTTATAAGCAATCTCATATTCTTTTAAGGCAGTATTATAATCATCTGTACACAAAAGTAGATAATTACCATTTGCGAAATGTATCTGGGGATGATCAGGGTCCAAAGCAAGAGCCTTGTCAATTGCATTCATGGCAAGCTCTTTCCTTTCCTCAGTATGATCCCATGACAAGTTGGAGTATAGTGCTGAATGGGTTATGGAAGCCCAGGCATAGGCCAGGGCGAAATTTGGATCCAGCTCCGTGGCCTTGTCAAATAAATCAACTGCTCTTTGATTTCCTTCTTGGGTTGTATAGGTATACCAGAAGTGTTTTCCTTTTAAAAAATAATCATAAGCCTCCATGTTATCCGTGGGCTTTTCTTCAATGTATTCTATTTCTTCAGGAGTCAAGGTAGCTTTTAAGGCAGCTGCAATCTTCTTGGCAACATCACTCTGAATGGCAAAAATGTCTGCATAATCACGGTCGTATGTTTCAGACCAGATATGTTTATCAGTGACAGCGTTAATCAGCTGGGACACAATTCTGATCTGATTTCCTGCTCTTCTTACACTACCTTCTAGAATATGCACAACATTCAGTTCCTTTGCAATCTCACCCATTGTTTTTGTCGTATTTTTATACTGTACAACAGAGGTGCGCGAAATGACATTTATATCTTTAATTTTTGAAAGTTGTGTCAAAATATCATCGTGCATTCCATCGGCAAAGTATGAATCTTCCTTTTCATCACTAAAACTGGTAAAGGGAAGAACTGCTATGGATTTATCATTGATCCCATTTTCATTTATTGTGTATGGAGAGTATAGGCGAGCAAAAAAGACCCCCAATACTATACCGGCAACAATACCTGCTAAAGCAAACCAGGTACGTTTCTTTTTAGCAAAAGGACGCAGGTCTTTATCCCGTTCATCAATCTTGATTTTTCCTTCAGGGGTTCTGTCAAATATCCAAGAAAAGATTATGGCGATGGGAAATCCCGTAAACAGAATAATGATAATTAAAGTGAGAGCCCAGGAGGGTAGCTTTAAGGCATCAAATGTCGCCGATCCAAACTGAATGATTAACCAGGATACTAGAACGTAAGTCCCTGCCACACGAAACACCTTTCGGCGTTTCAGTTCTTTAAAAAAGGTAGACATATATTCAGAGAGTTTTCCTCTTTAATTCTCCTTGTTGGTTACAAAATAGTATTAATACAGTATAAGGAATATATATCCCGCTATTTTATGAGCAAAAGTAAATTTTTGGAGGTAAAAGGCTATTAATCCTTTCCAAACAACAAATCCTTCACAATTTTCGTACTTCCTTCCAATTTGCTAAATGGAGGGTGGTGGCAAACAAATGAAACTCTAGTGGGTCAACCCAAATATCACAAAACTACAATAGGGACTGTCTGGTAGGTTAAGCCTTTTTTCCTCAATTCCCATGTGGGATAGTGCATTCCACCCTACAATCTTTGGACAGTTTAATATGCAAAAACAAATTCAATTCAAATTAGCTATTGTAATTTGTATATTAGTGTAAGAATTATGATATGTGCTTTGGGTTGTACTTAGGAGGATTGATCATTATGGAATTAATCTATGATATCAATTTTTAATAAGTAAAACATGGTAAAGATGAGCACAATTCTATCGTTAATGAATATCAATAAATATATTTAATCCTAAATAATGAAAATGAGGAGATAGCATGGCCAGTATTACCGGAGGAGAAAATATCGTCAGGATGCTTAAAGAGGAAGGCGTAGAAAAAGTCTTTGGCATCATCGACGGAACCTATTTTGGTTTATATGGGAATCTGGGGGAATACGGTATTGACCTGATTACACCTCGCCATGAGGCAACGGCGGCGCATATGGCAGGTGCTTATGCCCGTTTAACCGGTAAGTTAGGTGTTTGCATTGCCAGCAATGGTCCTGGTGTAGCGAATATTCTGGCAAGCATTGCGGTGGAAAATGCAGAGGGTAATCGTGTTTTACTGATTACCAGTTCTCGACGCCAGGGAATCACCTATCCAGACCGTGGTGGAACGTATCAGTATTTTAATCAAGTGGCTGTCATTAAACCGATGGCAAAATGGTCTGGAAGTGCCAGCTCCCATGAAAGGATTCCTGAACTCCTGCGACGGGCGCTGCGAATCAGTTATCGCGGTCGACCAGGTGTAGTACATCTGGATATCCCAGAAGATTTAATGAATGGGAAAACGTCCACTCTTCCAATTTGGCAACCTGAAAAATATCGTCACACATCCTCCATCAATCCCTCTCAACAAGAAATTGAAAATGCGGCCAAGATGTTGGAAAAAGCGCAACTTCCCATAATTCATGCCGGTAGTGGTGTAATCCATGCTGAAGCATATAGTGAACTTAAGGAACTGGCTGAATTACTCCATGCCCCAGTCACTACCTCGTGGGCAGCCCGAGGGGTTTTATCTGAACAATCCCACCTTGCTTGGTCGATGGTACATGTTAAAGCCTGCACTGAACTCCGGAACAACGCTGACCTCATACTCTGCCTTGGCTCCAAATTGGGTGAGACAGACTGGTGGGGAAAGCCTCCCTATTGGAATTCTCCATCGAAACAGAAAATGATTCAGGTTGATATTGACGAGGAAATAATTGGCATGAACAAACCGGCAGATTTGCCTGTCCTCGCTGACGTTAAAACATTCCTGCAAAAACTTCTGGAATATCTGCATAACACTAACAAAGACATTCCTCTGGAATCGAGAAAGAAGTTAGCCTCCACCCTTGCTAAAGCAAAAAATAAAGACAGGACGAAACTGGATGAACAGTTGAAGGACTTATCCGTCCCCATGAACACGGCACATGTTGGTGCAGTTTGCAGAGAAGTGTTTGACGATGACGATATTGTTGTGTTTGATGGCGGAAATACTGCTGTATGGGGAAATTTTTATCATGAGATTCGTGTACCGAATACACAGTTATCCACCCCCCACTTCGGAATGCTTGGAGCCGGTTTAGGTCAGGCTTTGGGAGCGGCAATCGCAAGACCGGATAAAAAGGTCTACTGCATTATCGGAGACGGTGCGTTCGGATTTCATCCACAAGAGATTGAAACCGCAGTACGAAATAATCTGAAAGTGATTTTTCTGGTCTGTTGCGACAAACAATGGGGAATGGTCAAAATCAATCAGCTGTTCGCATTGAAACCTATGAAGACCATGATAAAAAAGTCCTTGTCACCTCAGGAAACGATTAATACGGACCTGGGAGAGATTGAATTCGATAAATTGGCGGAATCGATGGGTGCATACGGTGAACGGGTGTCTGATCCGAAGGAATTAAAATCTGCACTGACTCGCTGCATCGAGTCTGATAAACCGGCTGTGATTCATATAGACGTGGATCCGGTCAAACATATGTGGGCGCCCGGATTGCTCCACTTCAAGAAAATGCATCAGGAACCAGAAGGGTAAATGATGGACGCTGAAACCATTGATCAAATTCGGCTGAATTTTAATCCGCAAACGATTGCCAGTCTAAATTTGGTGATTGGTTTGATGATGTTAGGCGTAGCTTTAAATATAAAGGTTGCGGACTTCAAACGTATATTAATTTCACCCAAAGCACCTGCCATCGGACTAGTCTTGCAGTTCATCCTACTCCCTGCTTTTACCTTTTTACTTACGATGATAATCCGTCCCACCCCGTCCATAGCGTTAGGAATGATTCTGATTGCCGCCTGCCCCGGGGGAAACCTCTCTAATATCATGACCTACCTGGCGCGCGGTAACACGGCTGTTTCTGTCAGTATGACCGCTGTCTCTTCCGCTGCAGCTATCCTTATGACTCCTTTGAATCTCTCCTTCTGGGGCAGCCTGAACCCGCATACAGCTCCCTTACTCAAAGCGGTCAGCCTGAATCCCATGGACGTCTTTCAGACTGTGTTTGTTATCCTGGGGATTCCCCTGGTTTTGGGAATGGCCCTGGCTCATTTTTTCCCGAAACTCGCCGGTATAATCCAGAAACCTTTCCGAATCTTCTCTTTCCTAGCTTTCATTGCAGTGGTAACATTTGCTCTGAATGCAAACTGGCAGATATTTCCTAAAGTGATCGGATTGGTCATTTATGTAGTATTTTTACACAATGCGTTGGCTCTGAGTCTGGGCTATTGGGCGGGACGCCTCGTCAAACTACCTCTCGAAGATGTGCGGGCAGTTTCCATAGAGGTGGGAATACAGAATTCAGCTCTCGGTCTTATTTTGATTTTCAATTTCTTCGCCGGTCTCGGCGGTATGGCAATTATCGCTGCCTGGTGGGGCATCTGGCACATCATCTCCGGTTTATGCGTGGCTACCTACTGGTCACTTAAACAACCCTCTCCTGCAGTTGAGGTTTCCGATGAGTGAACAACGGACTGTCATGATTACCGGTGCTGCCGGATATATCGGTAGTTTGCTAACCCAAACATTGGCAGAGAAAGAATATATCTCCCGTATTATTGCTACAGATATCAAAGAACTGCCGCAGCACCTAAAATCCAATAAAATCAATTTTTACGAAACGGATGTACGTTCACCATCTCTGGGAGACTTCATGAGGAAATATCAGGTGGATGTCGTTGTACATCTTTCCACTATTGTTACACCTGGAAAGAAATCCAATCGTGAACTGGAATATGCTGTGGACGTGCTGGGTACAAAAAATGTCCTGGAATGTTGCATCAATGAGGGTGTTGGGCAATTGATTGTTACCAGCAGTGGCGCGGCGTACGGATATTACCCCGATTCACCTCAGTGGCTGGATGAAAACGACCCTCTGCGGGGAAATCAGGAATTCGCCTATTCCCACCACAAAAGATTGGTAGAAGAAATGCTGGCGGAGTATCGGAAATCACATGCCGAAGTAAAACAACTCATTTTCCGTCCATGCACAATCCTGGGAGAAACGACCAACAACCAGATAACCGCCCTGTTCCATAAACCGTTCATTTTGGGTGTGGTTGGTTCGAGCATTCCTTTCTCCTTCATCTGGGACATGGATATGATTGCCTGTATTGAAAAAGGAATCCGTGAGAGCTGGAAAGGCATTTTCAATGTTGCAGGTGATGGTGTCGTAACCATGCGTGAGATAGCCCATTATATGGGTAAGCGGTATATTTCAATTCCACCTGGATTGCTTCGCTCTGTTCTCTGGCTTTTGAAAAAGTTTAATACGAGGCAATACGGACCGGAACAGGTAAATTTTCTTCGCTATCGTCCTGTACTGAGTAATCGCCGTTTGAAACAGGAATTCGGGTATATCCCTATGAAAATCTCTCAAGAAGTGTTCGAATACTACCTCAGTTTTAACAAATGAAACGGAGAGAACTTTCCCATAAGGTTGTGATGATCACAGGTGCAGCCAGTGGAATTGGTAAGGCGCTAGCTTTCCGTTTTGCAGCTGCAAACTGCAACCTTGTGCTAATGGATATGGATGAGGAATCATTACAAACCGTTGCTCTAGAATTGCAATCATCCGGAACGGAAGTTTTCTGGAGAACCGGCGATGTGAGCAATCAGGAGGATTGTTTCCGACTCGTAGAAGAGGCAACCAGAAAATTCGGCGGAATTGATGTGCTAATAAACAATGCCGGGATTACTCACAGAAGCGCCTTCAGGAACACTAACATGGATGTTTATCATCGGGTGATGAATGTGAACTATTTCGGCTCGGTTTACTGTACGAAAGCCGCCATAGAAAATCTGATTCAGCGACAGGGGATGATTATTGTCATCAGTTCTATTGCCGGGTTTTCTCCTCTTCTGGGAAGAAGTGGCTATTCCGCTGCTAAACACGCTCTGCATGGTTTTTTTGATTCCCTGCGAACCGAATTACGAGGTACGGGCGTGGATGTTTTGATCGTCTGCCCGGGTTTCACTGCTACCAATATTAGAAAGAACGCCCTGGGTGAAAACGGAAAGCCTACTGATCGTCCACAAAGTCGGATTGGAAAAAGTCTTTTGCCTGAGGACGTTGCTGATAAAATTTATAAATCCGCAGAAAAAGGCCAATCCTTTTTGGTTTTATCAAAAGTTGGAAAACTTTCCTATTTTCTGACCAAATTTTATCCATCATTGTTTGCAAAAATCATGGCCCGTTCACTTCGCTCCGAATTGGAACGTGATAAAACGACTGATCATTAAGGAGATTTGCTGACGGTAAAGATCGGATCAGCCTTTTTACTACAATTATCCATGTGGGGTAGTACATTCCACTATGAGGATTAGATATATACTTATCATTTTATTAATATTTTATAGCCAACTTCGTTGTTTGGAGTTGGAGTTTACAAAATCAAACCACCGAGCAATCTCGTAATGTGAAAATATCCATACAAATATTATACTCGTCATGCCAGAATAACTCCCGTGCTGTCAGCTGGTTTTTTCAGATCACATTAAAACAGGGATTTTAATGAGAAATCTTTTCTACATAAGTTTTGTAATATGCTTTAGTATGTTTTTATTTATCGGGTGTGAAGAAGAACAACGTAATTATGAGGAAGAGTACAACATTTGTGGTGTTAAGAATCCAGATTGGTTTATGAAATTGATCGAAGAAATTGAAAGCGATTCATTGTATTATGGTGGTAGTATCATCTTGCAGCACGAATATATAAATACATACTTCTTTCATCTTGATATCCCTGTTTCCTCCTGTGCCTATTGTAGATTATACGATTGTAATGGGAATTTAGTTGAATGGTCAAGTGAAGCAGAATTTCAAGATTATCTGGATAATAGAACTAATGAAACAATTATTTGGCCTTGGGGTGATTAAGTTTGCTTTTTCTAAAAAGGGATATTCATATGATAAACCAGCTAACTCGCGTTCTACCGGACGTGAAATAACTGTAGCGTAAATTCAATGTTTAGAAGTTTTATAATTGTAAATTTGAAAATCAAAGTCTCACGTAAAATTTTCTCACTTTTCTTTATAATCCTATTTATATCGCCTCTAGGAAACATCAAAGCTCAAGATTACTGGCAACCAACTAATGGACCTTACGGTGGAATTGTGTACGACATCGAAGTCAGCCCAAACGGAAATATCTACGCAGCTACAGACAGTGGTCTATTTCTTACAACTGATTTTGGAGAAAATTGGTTTGATTTATATTTACCGACTCATTTAAACGTACCGACTGTTAGAATAATAGTGGTTAATTCTAATGATGATGTTTTTGCAGGCTTTGGTCAATTATATCGTTCTAATGACAATGCGGTTTCTTGGCAAGAAATGCTCGGAATAACAGGAGGGACTGTAACTGCACTCAATATTACACTAGACGATCATATTTTCGTAGGCTATGCTGGTCATTTAGGTGGCGGTAGTTTCTTTTCAACAGATAGCGGTGAAAGTTGGGAAAGTATTGGACTTCATTATTTTAATCCTCGCGTTTTTGCATTTGAATATCCAGGTTACATATTTGCAGGCAGCACATTGTCGGGAGTATCCAGATCGCTTGATTTGGTTTCTGGTTGGGAACCAGTGAACAATGGATTAAGCTATCATTCTGTTACTTCTTTAGTTATCAATTCGAGTAACAATATATTCTCTGGTACAGAGGGAGGTGTCTACCGTTCCACCAATGATGGAGACTCTTGGACACCAATTAATGATGGTTTGACAAACCTGAGTATTCTATCTCTTGCTATTAATTCACAAGATCAATTATTTGCAGGAACGCACAATGGTATATTTATTTTTAATGAAAAGGGAACAAAATGGGTTTCAAGAAATGCGGGATTAACTGATACTGTTATTTATTCGATCGCTATTGATTCAGGTGGTTATATTTATGTTGGATCGGGTAATGGTTTAGTTTACCGGAGTATTCAGCCAACGACATCAATTAATTCATTAAATAACAGACACTATTCAAGTTTTTTACTGGAACAGAATTACCCTAATCCATTTAATTCTTTAACTAGCTTCTCTTTTTCAATTCCAAGTACTCAATTTGTAAAATTGTCCGTTTATAATATTCGTGGAGTTAAAATAACTGATTTATGCAATGATCAATACAATCCTGGTGTGCATTCTATCCAATGGGACGGAAAGAACGTACCAAGTGGAATTTATTTAATAAGATTGGAAGTCGGACAAAAAATCCTGACTAAAAAAGCTATTTTAATAAAATGATTGAGTACGCACCTACATTTCAACCCGGTGTGCCCACATGGCGCCACTACAAATTCGTTAAGGTTTCACAAGGAAAATTTTTCCTATAAAATCCATTAAATATGGTCCTTTACAGGATGGAGAAAGTATAGAATCTGTATTAAGATTGCTCATCAACAAAGAGGGAACTGTTGATAATCCAATAAAAATTTATGCTTCAAGTGTGGATATTTCAGGAGCTGGCTTTGAAATCAGATAATAAAATGCAACCTAACACCCGTCTATTTAGTACTAATCAAGGGATAACATATTTGAGAGAAAATCAGTAAAACTCACTGACAAATTATATTACTGCTAACACTTGCAGTGTTACTTTTTCCAATACTATATCTGAAATAAATATATTTAATGGGGCAAATATGGGACAACCTAAACATCACAAAACAACACTAGAATACACTAAATAGCTATATGACCAACCTCCAATAATTGGCCAACATATCGGTCTCAAATACGTATCAAAATCAAAATCTTAAAAAGGTGTGTTAGATTCTAACTTGTTTGGTACGACTTTAGGGGGGGGGCAGGTCAAGTTCAATAAAGTGAAAGAATAAAAGGCAAGAAGTATAATACGGAAGAGAAGATTCATATTGTTCTAGAAGAACTAAAATGAAAATTCTCCTGGAGAAAATAAAACCATTCATTAGACACTTAACCATTTAATTGTTTAAATTCAAACAGCTTATAACTTATAAATTAGTTAATAGCTATATTTATTAATAAACAATGAGGAAATCATGCAAAACGGTACAGTAAAGTTCTTTAACAGAAATAAGAGCTACGGTTTTATCTCCGGTGACGACGGTAAAGACTATTTTGTTCATTCCGAAGGTATATCCCCAGGGATTTATATCAAGGATGGTGACAAAGTGTCTTTTGAAGTCGTTGAAGGTGAAAAAGGACCGAAAGCTGAAAAAGTTGAGATTATAGACTAGTCTATTTTACATCAGTTAAAATTCAGTGAAATAAACCCCATCAACATTGATGGGGTTTATTTTTTTAAGAAATGTAAAAGGATTTCATAGCCATTCCGTCCAATTTAGAATATTGACGAATAAAGGTTTTTTTAAACCAATTACTTTATTTGCATCAATTCCCATGAAGTATGTATTTGTAATTATACCTCGGATTTTAGTTTTTGGAATGTACAGGTGTTGACAAGATAAACAGGATGATTTATTTACAATGGATTTAGTTTTTGGGAGGTAAACCCTATTTTTTCAATAAAAAGAATGGTAACTTTTATCAAAACGGGAACCACAATGGCTAATATCATATTTATCATACTTCATATTATTGCAATATACTTTTGGTATTGGATGTTAATAATTACAATACCGCTTCATGTGATATTCCTTGCAATTCCAAAAAAGGACAAGGAAAAAACAACACGTTCTGAATGATGAACGCAGAATGAGGCGCAGTTCATAATTAGTGGGGCTCGAGTGGGGCAACCTAAACATCACTAAACTACACTAGAATACACTATTCTACACTAAACTGCAATTGAAAAAACCCTTGATTTCTGGAGGGAAATCAAGGGTTCTCGACGAGTAGCGGGGACAGACCTGCCTACTCAATAGCTTCGGCAGATAAAATTTCCCGCCTACGTTCCTACGGCGGGCAGGGAACCAGTGTCCGCCCTAGCCTGCTACTATTAAATAAACACAAAGGGGGCCGGCAGGCAGCTGGCGGATATGAGCCCAATCAGCTGGTAGACAGAAAAGCTATCTACTTTTATTAATCAAATTCCAAATAAATTCTCTGCACTTTGCTGTTTTTAGCTGTTTTTCTCTCAACATCGCTTCTTGTTTTGTTTTAAATGTCTCAACGTAAATCAATTTCCACGGTCTGTATTTAATCGACCAACCTTTTTTCCCTTTTTCATTATGTGAAACCATCCGCTCATCTAAATCTGACGAAAAACCAATATAAATCTTTTCGTATTTGGGAGAATGAAGAGCATATACTTTGTAATCCATCGTAAAAAATAAAAAGGCCTTCCATTAATTGAAAGGCCTTGATAGTAGCGGGGACAGGATTTGAACCTGTGACCTCTGGGTTATGAGCCCAACGAGCTACCAGACTGCTCCACCCCGCGATCATTAATTCTTAAAATAAATACGCTGGAGTTATGAGCCTGTGTTTGGAAACAAACACATCAGCGAATGCTGATTAACGAGCTACTCCCGATTTATCGGGACTCCACCCCGCGATCATTAATTTTTCTTTTAAAAAGCGCCGGCAAAATTAGTCAATACATAAGTCCGGCGCAAGACTCACTTATCAGTAATTTCAACAAAAACAGGTAAATGATCCGAGTAGCCGCCTAAAAGACGATTTCCTGCCCAGAACCGAAACGGATAGTGGGCATAATCCCCCTCCTGCTGACGGTATTTCGGCTTATCTAATATAAATGCATCACCGGCAGTCAATCCAATATTATCCTTAAGGCCACTGCTAATTATCACTTGATCCAGAAAAAAATCCTCTCCTCTGTAGACATAGGTACCTATGTTTGGCTTACCAACCATAGGCTTCATTAAATTAATCATATTTATGGATGCCAATGCTTTCACATTAGTATCCATTGGACCTTCGTTAAAATCACCTAATAAAATAATTTCTGCATCAGCTTCTATTGATAAAATTTTCTCAACTTCATTAACCAATAATCGTGCGGTTGTTCTTCGTTTAGGGATCGCCTGCTCTTTTCCCCCATAATTTGACGGCCAGTGGTTCACAAAAATATGCAGTTCACGATCTACATATTTTCCCTTTACATATAAAATATCACGAGTTAGAACACCACCTGCAAGCCTGTTTTTTATTGCCATACTCTCTAAAACGGTGAAAATGTTTGGATCATAAAGAAGTGCATTATCTATGCCCCGTCCATCCGGAGAATCATAATGGATTATCTTATAATTCCGTTTGTTATAGGCTTGATTCAATTCTTCCAACACAAAATAGTTTTCCACCTCACACAAGCCTAAAACATCAGCATTGATGTCTGAAAGTACTTCTGCGCAATTTTTCAGCTTCAGGTCATAAATTTCTTTGGTGACATTCTTTTTTCCGCCAAGGGCAAATTCTTCATCCCTGGTCGTTGGGTCATCCTCCAGGTCAAATAAATTTTCAACATTCCAAAAGCCAACCCGAAGAGACTGCCCGGAAAGGGCTGCTGTAAGCAGTAATATTAGTAAGATATATTTTTGATTCATTTTTTTAACTTTCTAATTTATTCATGTGTCGAAACAATTGGAACCTTTTAATGCAATTGTCATTAACATCTTGGAAGCGGACACTAATTTAATACCCCTCCCTCCTTGTTACCTCCTTGGTTTGGTTGTGTCCGCTTCTTTTTTTATTTTCAAACCCTGGCGGATTAACTTTTGATAATCAGTTTCAACAGGTAATTCAACAACCCACTTCAATTGTTCTCTGGAGACATCTTTAACGAGTTTTCCTTCATGTCGGTTAATCCAATACTCAATTTTACCTGCCAATTTGAAATTGCCAGAAATAGTGACTATCTCTGTTGCCACCCATTCCTTCCATTGAACTTCCCTGCATATATTTTCAGCCGTATTTCCATATGCATCACTCAATCCTTTCTTTCCCAGCTTTACTCCGCCAAAATAGCGAACGACTGCGATGGCTGTTTGAACAGCGTCATGGCTTCGCAGTGTATTTAGAATGGGCAGCCCGGCTGAACCAGACGGTTCCCCGGCATCGGAAGAATTTTCAATAATTTCTTCGTCCGCAAAACGATAAGCCCAGCAGATATGCCGGGCATTATGAAATTCTTTTCTTAATTCTTTTAGGAAAAATTGAAAATCAACCAATGATTCAATAGGTTGTAAAATACCATTGAATTCTGATCGCTTAACTTTTAATGCGTACCGAGCTTTTTTAGAAGGAGTTTTGCTCAAGATTTTCTATATGAAAAACGAATTGGTACTCCATTAAAATTGAATGCTTTCCGCAACTCATTCTCCAAAAATCGTTTATAATGTGTGGGAATCAATTTTGGAAAATTAGCATAGGTAGCAAATAATGGCGGTGCAGAACTCACTTGTTTGATAAATTTTATTCGTATCACTTTTCCCCTCTCTGCAGGCACACTTCGCGTTTTGACAGCTTGTTCTAAAAACGTATTTAAAGCGTTGGTAGAAATAACTTGTTTCACATTTTCAAAAACGATAAATGCCTCTTTCAGAATAGTGGAAACCCGTTGCTTTGTCAATGCAGAAATGAACAAAATCGGAAAATCATTCAGTTTCGGAAATTGATTTCTGATGGTTTCTGATGTTTCCGCCATTGTGTTTGTTTCTTTTTCAATCAAATCCCATTTATTCACAACGATTATCAATCCTTTACCGGCTTTGATCACCTGATCAACAATGGTTCTGTCCTGTTTACCAAATCCCTTTTCCGCATCGATTAATACTAGCGCAACATTGCATTGATTAATCGATCGAATTGCACGAACAGTGCTGTAATATTCTATATCGTCTATTATCTTGCTTTTCTTGCGCAAACCGGCTGTATCGATCAAAATAATCTTTTTACCATACCATTTCAATGGTGTGTCGATGGAATCTCTCGTGGTTCCAGCAATGGGTGTAACAATGGTTTGTTCTTTTTGGAGTAACGCATTCACCAGAGAAGATTTCCCAACGTTGGGCATGCCAATAATGGCTAATTGTAAATCTGTGCTTTCATCGGCTTCAATTTCCCTGTCCTTTAAATTCAATTTGATTCCAATCACTTCCATAATATCACCGGTCAATCGACCGGATAAGGCCGACATGGGCAGGATAGGTTCTAACCCCAGTTCGTAGAAATTGTGTATTTGCTTGTCCTGGTTCATATTATCACATTTATTCACTATAAGGATATGAGGCTTCCCACTTTCTCGTAATACCTGAGCCAATACCTGGTCACTGGATGTTATGTTCTCTCTTCCATCGACCATTAACACTACCACATCCGCTTCGGACATGGCCAGTTTGGCCTGCTCGCGGACAGCTGCATTAAACACATCCATATCCTCCGGAATAAATCCGCCTGTATCGATAAAACTGATGCGTTTTCCTTCCCATTCTGTTTCACCATACACCCGGTCTCTGGTGATTCCTTCCTGGGAATCTACAATGGCTTTCCGCTGGCGCAAGACACGGTTAAAAAAGGTGGATTTTCCCACATTGGGTCTGCCGACTATAGCTACAACTGGAATAGACATACTAGTCATTAACCTCCGCTAATTTCTGTTGATTATTCACAATTTTCATGCGTTTAGATTCCTGATCTATTTTAAAACTTATATCAAATTCCATTACATTATTACTCCATATCAATCAGCGGCTAATACTTTGAAAAATTCATCCGGCTCATCAGGGGAAACATGAAACGGCACACCGATTGCATTAGAAATATCTTTAAGCGTTAAGTCATCTAACGTCATTTCGCCGGATGTTTCATTAACAATCCGTTCACTGAATATAACTTTTTCTCCTAAATCTTTTCCTTTTAATTGATTAATGATATCTCCTCCCGTTAAAAGTCCTGTTACGGTGACTTCATTTTTACCTAAGAATTCATTCCTAATTGGAACATAATTCACTGTAAGGTTTGGAATGGTATTCAATTTTGGAATATACCAATTTTGAAATGTTTCAGAAATAAGTGTCCCTGATCCAATGGTTATTCGTGTTTCACTTTGAATTTTCGGAAATTTAAAATTGGTCCATAATTCCTTGAAGCTCCGTACTTGTCCGACACCGTTTTCCTCCAACTCAAGGCCATTATAATGATGGCTCTCTGGTACATCTTTTCCAACTGTAAGATACCATTCATCACTCAACACAACAAACTGACTTCCATCTTGATGCCGAAATCGATTATCATAATCTTCATACAGTGATATTGTTTTTTCTGCATATTCTTTCGTCACAGACGGAATAAAAGGTAGTCCTTCCCTGTGCATTGTGAGCCCAACGGGGACAATAGACATGCTTCTTGCCGTGGGTGTAAATCGGTGTATATCAGCAATGGTTTTTTCCAGAAATGATCCATCGTTCCAAGTGGGACAAAGAACAACCTGTGAATGAAGCTCGATTCCATTTTCTGCCAAATATTCGAATTTTTTAAGCAGATAATCATCTTTACCATATAAAAACATTTCCAAACGTTTGTCAGGATTTGTCACGTGGACTGATATATACAATGGCGATAATTGCTGGTCTACGATTCGTTTCAGTTCCTTCCAACCCATGTTCGTAAGTGTAATGTAATGTCCATGGAGAAAAGACATCCTGAAATCACCATCCCGGAAGTACAATGCTTCCCTCATATTCGGAGGATTTTGGTCAACAAAACAAAAAATGCAGTTATTGGCACAGTGACGAATACGCATATCCTCAAATTCCAGGCCGAGATCATCATCTTCATCTTTTTCAAGATCGTATTCTACCCATTCACCGTTTTGCCGGACTTTCAGAAGGATATTCTCATCGGCTACTTTGAATCGGTAGTCGATAATATCTTTTACACGGGAGCCATCGATGGCTTCAATCTTATCCCCCGGTTTGAGGCCGAGTTCGGCCCCCAAGCTATGTTCTTGTACGGATATGATTTTCATGAGGGGCGAAAATTACGGAGTTTTCGAATAACTACCGTCGGTTTTAGTGAGGAGACTATTAAACCGATTTCAGCGATAAATTCTACGAAATGACTTGTGGTATAAGAGTAATCCTGATGCGAATGTGAACAGTGCAACGAATGTCATTATTATGGCCAAGCGATAATAGTCACCATCGAATGCAAACCGGAATTTGACAAGATCGATTCCAATCTTTATCCACAATAACACACCGGCAAACGTAAGCCATTGGACTGTATGCAATATGATCCGTTTTGGTATGAGTAGCAGCAACGGTACTGCAATACACAACAAAACAGACAACATATTTCCGTAACGTAGGAAATGGGCTGCCAAAATGAGCCATGAAATAATCAGGGGAATGAGACGTAGGATCATATTAGTATGAGAGAGCTGAGCTGACCTTTTAATATCAACCGTTCCCAGTCAGAATCTGGTTTAGTCAATTAATTTGAACACCTTGTCTTTTCGGCGAGCCTTGTCAGTTACTTTGACACCAATACTGTCGCCTTTCTTGGCACTTTCCACAGCTTTATGCTCGATCTGCATGGAATTAACTTCAACCTTTAAATCAGTAGTATATCCCTTGATATGAATCATATCACCTACACTTAATTTTCCTGCAGTAATTTCAATGGCGGCAATCGATATCTGTCCAAAAAATTTAGATACATACCCAATTTCCTGTTCTTTCATAGCTTACTCCAAGTATAATTCAGTTGAATGTACTCTTCGAGTAGGATAAAGTCAATTAAAGAGCTAATTCAAAAACCCATCAAGTACTGGATACCTTAGAGAAAGTGGAGGAATGGTCTCAGTGCTATTTAAACACAATTTCCCCCACGGTGCATTTGTATAACTCTGAGGGGGATTGTCTTGAGCGGGCGATGAGAATCGAACTCACGTCACGAGCTTGGGAAGCTCGGGTAATAACCATTATACGACGCCCGCAATCCTCGACGACAAAACATCTTTTCGAGGATCAGAATTTACATAGGGGATTTATTTCGTATGCCACGATTGTTTTCTTTTTCCTAAATTCTGCTACATTTCTACGATGTCTCTTGTGGAGATTGAGCGATATAACAAAGGTAAGCTTATCGCCATTGTTAAATTCCAAGTTAGGTATTTTATCTTCATTATCTGATAATTTTTAATAGCAAATCACCTTCGATTGGCACAAATTTTGACGCTGATTTAATCAAAGACCCGGCTGTAAGTTTGGCCACACCATATATTTCAACAGAAACACCGAAGTCATTTCCTATTTTGTCAATCAATAAGTCAAAATCACCATCCCCGGATGCTAATACAACAATGTTTGATTCCTTTGCATATTCCATCATATCAAGTGTAATACCAACATCCCAATCACCCTTTGCGGAACCATCACTCCTTTGAATAAACGGCTTTAGTTTTACTTCAAATCCAATTCCCCTAAGTATGTTCTGAAATTGTTTCTGCTTTTCATCACCTCTATCAATAGCGTATGCAACTGCCTTCACAACTTCCCTATTTGAAGTTGCCTTATCCCAAAAAGCGTTATAGTCGAAATGACAATTGTAGAACTGTTTTGTAGTGTAGTAGATGTTCTGAACATCCACAAAAACGGCAACTTTTTCCATAAATTGGCTAGCCTTACTTATTTGTCTTTGAAAGTGCTTTTAGACAGCGTGGAAGTTTTTCTTATACAATCATTCATAAGTGAATCTAATTACATTTTTTCCTCAAAACATCAAATTCACTTGTCAATCGTAGTAAAACCTAGATGAAAGCGTAGATTGACGCTACCGCTGTTTCGCGTCAGCTCGATGAGTTTGTCGGTTAGAACGGGGATAAAATGAGTAAAACCTACTTCAACAACACCATCTTCTTGGTTTGTACAAAATCACCTTCATAATCTTTCACCGACACATTTATTAGATTGTTATCATTGTATAACCAAGCCGATCAAGGTTTGAGAGAATTAATCTCCCAACCTATGTTATTCACAAATTAATGTGCCATCTAAAGTGCCAATATTCCAATTAGAATCCCAATCAGAATTTGCTCGCAGCCAAAATCTATATTCATTACCATTTCGTATAAAACATGGTCCAGCCGTAGACAAATTCCTCCATCCACTGCTTTGTTCATAAGTAATTATGGGATTAAGAGGATCTTTAACCCAATTAACGCCATCCAAGGAAACTGCTCGAGAAATTGATTTATTATAAATGGATGAAAATGATGTATAAAACATTTCATAAATATTATTATCAGTGATTTCTACATCATGAACAAATAAACCTCTGTCATCGTAGAGGTTTGGTCCGGGATACATTATTGGTTCAGAATGTTTAACCCATGTAATCCCATCAGTCGAGATTGCATAGCCAACAAGAGTTATATTGTTTCCTTGAATAAAATCTATATTTACATCATAGTTCGATGGCTGAACATTATACCACATTTTATAAATACCTTCATGCTTCATAACATTCCCTAAAAAGATATTATGATTATCCCAGCTATTTTGACTTTTGTCCATTACTGGATTATTTTCATGTTTTGTCCAATTTATTCCATTAGAAGATTCTGCATATCCAATATTATAAGTTGAAAAACCTACATGTCCGGAAAAATTATTATCTGCACCACTATACCACATTTTATACATTCCATCATCAAATATCACGTCAAGGTATCGTAGGTGATATTCATCAAATTCACCCTGTTCCCCGAATGAAACAACTGGATTATTTGAATACTCCTGCCAATTATATCCGTCTGATGAAGTTGCATAACCAATTTGATAAGACCAAGAACCCCTTCCGGTATACCACATATAAAATGTGCCATTAGCCTCTAAAACAGTTGGATCAACAACAGTTTTATAATTCCAATCTGAATCCCTGGGTATAATTGGATTTCCTGCAAAATCTGTAATAATAAAATCTGATCCAAAAGAGCAATCTGGATAACTTGTAAATGAATTGCTTACTTCGTTACTAAAAGAAATTTGACCAGTTGTATCTCTAACTGAAATAGCATAAAAATATTCTTGGTTTGACACAGTATTGGAATCAATAATATATGTAACGTTTTTGTCAAATATTTCTTCAATTACTGTAGAATTTTCAGTTATCCCGGAAGATGTAGATCTATAAATTGAATATCTATCAAAATCTGGTTCAACACTTATCGTCCACCGTGGCATCAAACCAGTATTACCATATTGATCAATAAAGTAAAGATTTACCGCGTTAGGAGGACCAATTGCTTGGTTTATTGTAACAAATCTTATTTCGCTCCCAGTAGAATTATCATCTGTATCATAAGCCATTGCAAAAATTGAGTGAATAGAATCGTCTTCGAAATCAGTTGTAATCCACTTAAAAGAATAAGGCGGGATTATGTCCATGTCATATAACCTATCATCTATATACAATTCCACTTTAGTAATCCCTTTGTCATCTTCTGCTGAGACTAATAATAATACGGTATCAGATACAATTTCACCATCGCTTAGGTTTGTTATTTCACAGGTTGGATAGTCATTTTGATTATTATTGATAACTTCTTGGCAAGAGTAAGTGAAGATAATTAAAAATATCAATTTTCCAAGGAAGTACTCTATTCTACATAACTTCATTGAACTCCTTGATTTTGAGAAATTAGTGTCAAAACTTCAAGTATATATCTAATTCTCATGATGAAATGTACTATCACACATGGATAATTTCAGTAAAAAGGCTGACCCCATAAAAGCAGGGTAGAAGCAGCCATTTTCGTTAGCAGATTGTTCAAGGTGTGTTCACACTATTCTGTAAATGCTGTTATTGTTAACCATTAGTTGGGCTCATAGCCTGACGAGTATGGAGTGGGATTACTCCTACAGTACACTTTGGCGCGAGAGCCTACTTGGAACCAGCTTCTGTTATAGTTTCCGTTTTTAATTTTAAAGCAAGTAAATCTTCTAATATTACTGTGTTAAAAATGACGAAAAGGGCTCTGAACAAAAAACCTAAAAAGTGGTTAATATGAAACATAATTTTAGTTGCTGTCGGTATTTCAATTTCAAAAATATGCAGTATTTGTGGTATTCCTACTAACAGCCCTTGGGTCACGAAGAAGATTATGAGAAATTTAAATTGTAACAACACGATCTTTTTAATGTTACCCTTTGTTAAGGCAACACTAAGGGAGATTGCTTTATGTCCCCGGACACCTCGTACAACTACTAAAAAAGGACCAAAGAACCATCGAACACCCCACAACCAGCCGATTACGATTACTAAATAAATGATTAGGGGGAAATAAAGTGTGAACATAATGGGGAGGGGGAAAACCCCAGAGTACCCATAGAATATCGTTAAGACACTGGGGAATAAAAATACCCTAATAAAATACAAAAATGATGTCCAAGAAAATGCCACAAAGTATTTGAGAGAATATTTATAAGCTGTTAATAATTCTATAGACTCACCGTTAATTACTTTATCTGCTACAATAGTAAAGACAATAGCTGTTAGTAATTCAATTATTAATTGAGGCAAAATAGCAAATGGGCCTAATAGTTTATA
>VAOY01027708.1_pt1 | contig 22316 bp, 12 predicted proteins | sample 3393881 | NCBI WGS metagenome assembly VAOY01 (sample SAMN08290430, study PRJNA428436) | hydrothermal vent metagenome | isolation source: Deep-sea hydrothermal vent chimney | place: Indian Ocean: Southwest Indian Ridge
ACCATTTTTAAAAAGATGTGAACACGACGTTGTGCCAGCTTTGCAGTTAAGTCGTTGATAGTCAACACGCCTTTTTTTTACCTGCGGAAGTTGGGCTAAGCCTGAACGCCCAGCCAGCCTTCGCGGCCTGGAAATGCTTCCCGCACGACCCGGCCTTCAGGAATATCGCCCGCTTCATTAACCAACTCACCCAGGGTTGCAAAAGCCCAGCCGTCTTTCTGCGCGCGGATTATATACTGCTCAAACATTTCCAGACATTTGCCGCCTTCGGCTTCGGCGTGAATAGTTAAAACATTCAATTTCCCCGGCCTGAGCCGGGAAAGCATGAAATCATTGTAGTTGTCATTGTTTATACCGTCGCGTCCGAGGACTTCGTCATAAGTCGGCATGGTTACGGGAACCTGCACTTGCTCCAAAGCTTTGCCGTTGACCACCGGGCGGAAAATAAACTCACCACGGCAATCACTGTTGTAAGTAAACGGCTGTTTGGCTTTTGCTTCGAGCAAAGCATCGGTGCAGCGCCACCCCGGAACCGCGGAACTTACCGGGCTTTGTCCGCAAATATCAGTCAGGCGGTTGACGCCCTTAGTTAAAAGCACTTCTATTTGTCGCGGCGGCATTTTATCGATTTTCGCCTGAACGCGGTGATGATCCCAGGCATGCAGGCCGATTTCGTGCCCGACGTCGAAGCTGTCTTTAATGACATATCCGAGACGTCTGCCAATCTGCAGACCCGGCCACATTGTGCCCATGAAAATAATTTCAGGCCCGTAAAGCCCGGCGGCATTGGTCCGCAGCATTTTCCACGCGAAAGCCGGCTTCAACATGCGCCGGAGATGACGTCCCATATTGTCGGGCCCCACTGAAAAATAATAACTGGCTTTAATGCCGTACTTGTTAAATAAAGCATTCAGAGTAGGAACGCCCGTTTTCGTGCCGCGAAAAGTGTCGACATCAACTCTCAGGCCGATTTTTTTATCACTCATGTTTCATTATCCAGTATTTTCTGTGCCGCAGTTTAAACTCTTTTTCCATCTTAAAGCCGGATTTGAGAAATAATTCCGAATAATTTCTATTGGTCAGCACAATCATGTTCGGAATTGTTTTCGTGCTTTTAAAATCAAATTGCGGACAGTTGATGCCTAAATAAAACAGCGCCGCGCCGCTTTCGCGTTCAATCGGCCGGTAAAGATATAAAACTTTACCCGTTTTTATTTGTTCTCCACAATAAGTAAATATCGTATGATAAGATTTCTGTTGATTTTTCATCGCCCGCCCGATAGTATCTATACTGATATATGCAGCAGCCAACCCGATTAATAATGCCAGGCAGATTCTACCCGCTTGTTTGCGGCGCGTTGCGTCCGCGATCCAAAATCTACAAAAAATCATCAGGGCCGGAGCAAGATAAATACTCCAGTGCATTTTAGACAATAAGGCACTAACAAAAAAGCCCAATCCACCAAGGAAAAAAGCGATAGAAAAAACGATTACGAGAATTCTAGTTATTAAACTAACATAATCCCATTTTGCGGGGAGTTTAAATTTGTCCCGGTAAATCTGGTCGAGCATATTGGCGATTAATAAAACCTCGGCCGCATACAGCGGTAAAACATATACCTGACGTTTGCCGGCGGAAAGCATCAGGAGAAAATAAGGAATTACCAGCCAGCACAGCATAAAAAGAGATTTTTTATCCCTGTCGCGCCAAACTTTACGGATATTGAACCACAGGGCGAAAGGCAGTAAAATTGTCCAGGGCTGGAGCTGCTCGAACAATTTCGGCAGGTAATACCAGAATGGTTCAACATGTTCGGCATACGAACCGCTGAAGCGTCCGAAATTGTTTGTCCAGACCACCGTTTCAACTGCTTCATAGCCGGATTTTCCGTACAGCGCCCAAATCCACAAGGCTATGGGAATAAAGCTTAAAACAGCTCCGGCAGACAGATATATCCAGCGCCTTAAGTTAAATTTTTTCTCTATATAAAAATCATCAACCGCCAGATAAAAAAATAATGCCGAACCCGGTATCGCCAGGCCGATAAGCCCCTTGGAAAAGATGGCCCCGCCCAGTGCCGTAATAAAGAAAATAAACCACAGGCTTATGTTTTTCGCTTTTTTTGAACGGCAAAGTTCCCAGAACGCCCACATCGCGAAAGCGATGAAGGCCGCCAGGAACATGTCGATCATACATTTGCGGCCGTAATTCCAGTATTGCGCCGCGCTCGATAAAAGCACCACCGACAACATTGCGCCGAAGCCGGACATGCCCAACCCGCGCGCCAAAGCAAACAGGGAAAGCACTCCCAGAAATGCCGCCACCGCCGAGGGCAGTTTTGCCGCAAACGGCGTTCGTCCGAATGCCTGCATTGACCAGGCATCCGCCCAGAAATAAAGCGGCGGTTTTTCGAGAAAGGGCTTATTATTGAGTTTGGGTTCCACCCAGTTGCCGTTAATGAAGGTTTCAGCGGCAATCCCCGCGACGCGCGGCTCGTCCCCACCGGCGAGACGGCGGCTGCCCAGGCCGATAAAAAAAACCGCAAAAGCGAACAAAGCCGCTATTATAAAATAACGGCGAGGGCTGGTCTGTCCGATCAGCTCTTTGAATTTATCCAGTGCTGTACTCATAAGCGCAGGGCCTGTTAATCGTCATGCAAATTGAATTCACCACAGGAAACAGCCTCGTCAAGAAAGAAATTCAATGTTGTTTTGATGGATTCCTTCAAACCGATTTCCGGTTCCCAGCCTAAAAGCTTTTTAGCGTTTTTGATACTTGGAACGCGATGTTGAACATCCTGGTAGCCCTTGCCGTAAAACTCGCCGCTGTCCACTACCAGATAACCGGCGAAGGGCGGGAATTTATCCCGGTCGGGGTGTTTGTCGAAGACTTCAACGAGCATTTCAGCCATGCGTTTGATGCTTTCCTCGTTTTCAGGATAGCCAATATTAATAATTTCGCCGTCGCACTTGCCGCCTTTGTTTTCAATGATGCGGTACAAGGCTTCAATACCTTCCGAGAAGTCGACGAAAGCACGTTTTTGTTCACCGCCGTCAACCAGTTGAATCGGCGAACCTTGGACGAGATTCAAAATCAACTGGGTAATAGCGCGGGAACTGCCGATGCGGGCGGAACTCAAACTGTCCAGGCGGGGACCGATCCAGTTAAAGGGACGAAACAAAGTGAAATTGAGCTGGCCTTTAGCGCCGTAAGCCCAGATTACCCGGTCCAGCAATTGTTTGGAAGTGGAGTAAATCCAACGCTGCATGCGGATAGGGCCGGTAACCAGCGGCGATTCATGTTCTTCGAACTGAGGATCCTGACACATGCCGTAAACTTCAGAAGTAGACGGGAAAATTACCCGTTTATTGTATTTCACGCAGTAGCGGACAATACGCAGGTTTTCTTCAAAATCAAGTTCAAATACCCGCAGAGGATTGCGCGTATATTCAATCGGGGTGGCGATGGCCACCAGCGGCAGAATAATATCACATTTGCGGATGTGATACTCAATCCAGTCACGATGAATGGAAATATCGCCTTCGCGGAAATGGAATCCGGGTTTGTCCAGGAGATGAGTTACATAATTTGAACGCAAGTCCATGCCGTAAACTTCATACTTGCCGCCGGCCAGCAGACGGTCGCTTAAATGACTGCCGATAAAACCGTTGACGCCGAGAATTAAAACACTTTTCCGGCGCGCGGCTTCTTTGGCCACCCGCGGATTGCAGCCGAAAACCGTATTCTTGACAATACGGGCATCCCGCGCAAATTGGGCGCCGGCAGTTAAAACACCATCCGCAAGCTGCGCGGTTTCCACTTGAATCGCGCCTTTACCGCAGGCAACAAGCAGCGGGCTGGCGCTAATCACTGTTCCCGGAGCCGCTCCGGAGCTGTTTTCAACTGTAGAGACATTCCAGAAGATACATTTGCGGTCGCCCATAAAGCTGAAAGCACCCGGATAAGGAGACGTAAGCGCCCGCACCAGATTGCGGATAGTCGCGGCGGTTTGCTGCCAGTCGATTTCACCGTCGGCGGGGCCGCGCCCGCCGAAATAAGTCGCGTCCTCATTGCTCTGCGGAATGCTGGGAGCGGTGCCGGCTTTGATTGCGGGAAGAGTTTTAGCAAGCAGTTCACTTGCCGCTTTCGCGGCTTTAAGGTGCAGGGTTTTAGCTGTATCACAATCTTCAATAGCGATTCTTTTCTGGGCGATGATATTACCGGCGTCAGCTTTGGCGGTCATATAATGCAAAGTTACGCCGCTTTCGCTTTCACCGTTGATCAGGGCCCAGTTAATCGGCACGCGCCCGCGATATTTAGGCAGCAATGAACCATGCAGATTAATACAGCCTTTGGGAGGAATACTCAACAAATCAGCTTTCAGCAGGTTACGGTAGTAAAATGAAAAGATTATTTCCGGCTGCATAGCGCGGATACGCCCGGTCCAGACCGGATGATTCACATCTTCCGGCGCGTATACCGGAATGCCTTTGCCGGAAGCCAGTTCCGCCACCGAATTAAACCAGATATTTTCTTCCGGCTTGTCTTTGTGCGTAAAAACAGCAGCAATTTCAAATCCCCCGGCAAGTAATGCTTCAATCCCGGCACAACCGATATTATGATATCCCATTACGACACATTTCATTGTCAAACTCCAGATATATTTTATTTAAAATCAAAAAAATTAATATTTATAAGTGAATCGAAAAACAGTAAATAACATAACAGAATAAAAGGACTTTTCTAATTATCCAATCGAAAAAGTTAAAAAATGCATTTGCGCTTCGTATTATTGAGCAAAACGGCTCGAGCCGTGCAGGTAGCTTTTGCGCTTTTTTTTATACTTTTTTACGGCTTTTTTAAGTTTTTCTTTATTGACCAGAAATAAAACTTTAGCCTGAATTTCATACTGTTCAATCGCGGTAGTTTTAAGGGGGACAGTTTTAACGAAGGAATCAGTATAAATAGGGGTCCCGTCGGGGCGGTTGGCGGTTACCGCCCAGGAGCCGACCGGGCCGCTGTAATTTTCCTGTTTCGGAAGTATCATCACACCGGTTTTGACGCGCTTGAAAAGTATAACTTCAATGGCGTTGGCCCCGAACTCACGAGCTTTTTCTATAAGTTCCGCTTTAACATCTTCCGTATTAGACCCGTCGGGAGCTGTAATTACCCCGCGTCCAAGAATTTTATATGTATCCGGCGGAACCTCGTCTTTGGAATTGTAAAAAGCAACAACCTGATCAGGTTTCAGCGGTGTAAGTTTCTGCCCTACATAGTCAAATTGTGTGCAGCCGTTCCCCAGATACATAAGCATCACGCCGGCGCTGACGATAAATATTGTTTTAATCCTGTTCATATTCAAAAAGAAATTCCCGTTATGGATTTCCCTAATATAAACGGATTTGAATTCTTTTTCAAGTACTGTTTTTGTTTTCTTTCAATATTGCAATTATATTCAAAGCGGTTATATTTTATGACAGGTAATCATGTCTTGAACTTTCAAAATAGTTGCAGGTGCTGTTATGAAAAAGTATTTCTTTTTGTTTTCCTCATTGACCGTATTGGCTTTGCTGACGGCCTGTGAAACCCTTGATAATTCGCGGAGCAGGCAGTTCGCCGGTTCAAATCAGGATATTATCGAATTGCGCAATGAGCTTGCCGTCCTCAACAGAAAAATAGCCGATGTCCGGAATAATAATCTGCGCGTTGCAAAAAATCTGTCTTCGCTGCAAAGCCAGATAAATTATGTGAATGAGCATAATCAGCAACAAAACAAAGCGATAAGCGCTTTGCGTCAAACGATGAAGCAGGAACGCGCCGAACGTCAGGCGGCATTGAACAGGATAATCGAAACCGTTGCGGAACAAACCGCCGAAACAGTGAATTCAATCGCTGAACAAAGTCAGAAAACTGCGTCAACTCCCGCCCCGGCGGCGGGCGGAGCTTATTACAAGCACAAAGTCGCGCCCGGCGGGACCTTAAGCGCTATTGCCCGGGCCTATAAAGTATCCGTCAAGGATATTAAGCAGGCAAACCATATTAAAGGCGATATGATTCGCGTCGGACAGATTTTGCATATACCGAAAAAATAGATACTTACAAGCTAATATTTACAACTGGGAGTAAAGGTCTCGCATGGGGTCGATGAATAATCTTTTACGCTCCGGACGGGGGGCGTTGTTGACGGCTTTTTTCCTGAGCTCTTTTAATGTCTGCGCGTTTTTTATTCTGATTACCCTAAGCTTTACGCATGGTTTAAACGAACGGATGGCTTTCGCGTTTTGGGCTTGTATCGTTTACCTGGCGCCTGCTTTCCTGCTGTCCGGCGCGGTTCGTTCTACGCTGGGCGGCTTTTCCCGCCGCAACGTCATAGTTTTTGCCCGTATCGGCGAAGTTTTCATTATGGGCCTGGGCTGTATAGTTCTTTTGTTTTTTCCTGAATCAAGCAGAAGCGGGGCGGCTTTATGTATTATCTTTTTGTTTGGTATTGAAAGTGCGTTTTTATATCCGGCGGCTCAGGGCATATGGCCAGATTTATTCGCGCCGGAATATTTCGCCCGGCTCTGCGGCTCCAAAATACTGCTTATTCTCGGAGGAGTAGTTTTAGGCTGTGTTATGGGAGTTTTGCTTCACTGCGCCGCGTTTTCCCGTCATGGCGTTTCGATGAATCTGCCGGCCGCGTTGTTTTTTTGCCTGAGTATTCTCAGCCTTATGTTGACGATGCGGGCTCCGGCAGGTGTGACGGACAGTCCGCGTGAAAAGTTTAAGTTCGGAATATTCGGGCATTTAGCTGATGCCGGGAGAATGCTGTCGGGCAGGCGTTCATTACGAATTATCACTTTTACCGAATGTTATATTTTATCAAGCATTGTTTTTATCGTGGGGGTGCTAATTGTTTTCGCAAGTAATAATCTGGAATGGCAGACAGGCTTGTGGATGTCTTGTTGTCTCATCTTCATCGCACCGCTGGCGGGTGCGGCCCTGGGAGCCGCCGGCAGCGGTTTTGCCGGGAAGCGGGGGCTTGAATTAGGCATGATGCCGCCTGCTGCCGCCGCTTTGATTCTTTTTTCAATTCTGGCGGGGGCCTTTCCCGGCCAGGCGCATATATATTCCGGAATTCAGGTTTTTATCCCGCTTTTGATATTTACATTTTTATCCGGTTTTTCAGCCGGAGCGGTTTTGACTCATTTACAGGCCTGGCAGCTGCGTTTTGTCGCCGGGAAAGACCGGAATTTATTTTGTACCTTTCGCTATTTATTGTTTTGTTCAGCGGCCGTTTTTTGCGTCGTCCTGATTTATTTATTAAACGTTTACGGCTTAAATACAATAAAACTTTTAATTTATTTTGGAATATTATCGGCTTTTTTACTGGTGACGGCCTTATGGCGGGAGCCGCAGTTTGTCATACGTTTTTTAATTTTAGTTTTAACTCATTCCATTTACCGGGTGCGGGTGTTTGAAAAAAACAAAATCCCCGATGAAGGCCCGGTTCTGCTGGTGGCCAACCACGCTTCCTTTGTTGATCACCTGCTGCTTACCTCCTGCACGCTGCGCCCGGTACGTTTCATGATGCACGAAAGTTATTATCGTTACCGCTGGCTTTATCCCGTCATGAAATGGGCGGGAATAATAGAAGTGCCGCAGGCAAAACCCAAACAACTGCGGCAGTTATTCCAAAAAACGCACGCTATATTGCGCAACGGCGAAATACTCTGCGTTTTCCCCGAGGGCAGGATTACCCGGAACGGCCTTATGGCGAGCTTCAAAAAAGGCCTTGGTTCAATGCTTCCCGCAGGATTGGACGTGCCGGTTCTGCCGGTTCGCATAGGCATGCTCTGGGGCAGTATTTTCTCTAATTTCTACGGCAGGCTGAAACTGCGCTGGCCGAAAGAAATTCCGCATCCCGCGACCGTCAGTATCGGGAAACCGGTCAGTGCCGCCTCCTCCGGATATGAAATTCGACTGATTCTTTCGGAAATGGCCGCGGAAACGGAGGCTGTTCCCAACGACCGGGAACGTCCTGTTCATTCGCAATTCGCCTATATGACGCGCAAACATCCTTTGTGTAAAATTTTCACCGAATATGATGGAAGCACCTGGAAGGAACACAGCAATTTTTCGCTTATGGTCAAAGCCGTTCTGCTCAGCCGCGAAATCAGGAAAATAACTTCTGAAGACTGCAGCTACGTCGGCGTAATGCTGCCGAACACGGCGGCGACGGCGACAGTTATATTAGCGATTCTAATGGCTGACAAAACTCCCGCTCTTTTGAATTTCACCACTTCAAAGGCGACAGTCAGGGCGGCAATGGAAAAAGCTGACTTAACTTGTGTTTTAACCAGCAGGCGTTTTCTCAAAAAACTCAATTTTGAGCCTTATCCTGAAATGTTTATGCTTGAAAGCTTTGCCGGAAAAATTTCAAAAGCCCGCAAATTCGCTACAGTTTTGCTGGTCGCGCTGCTGCCCTGGCGTGAATTGATGAATATTATTTCACCTTTGAGCTACAATGACGTAAATCGTACTCTCGCAGTCATTTATTCCAGCGGTTCAACCGGAGAACCCAAAGGCATAATGCTTTCCCACCACAATATTAACAGTGATATTTATTCTTTCATCAGAATCGTCAACTGGCGTACGTCCGACCGGGTTATCGGTAATCTTCCAATGTTTCATTCTTTTGGTTTTTTGATAAGTTTCTGCCTGCCGATTTTACAAAGAACAAGAGTCGCGCTGGTTACCAATCCTCTTGATGCAAGGATGGTTGGATACGCCTTGAGACGCATGCAGGTAACGGTAATGATGGCGGCTCCCGGTTTTTTACAAGCATATATGCGCCGCTGTACAGTCAGGGATTTCGCTTCATTGCGCCTGGTGGTTACCGGCGCGGAACGGCTGCGCAGGGATATTTCCGAAAAATTTAAAGAATTGACCGGTTTGACTATTGCCGAAGGTTACGGCTGTACCGAATTATCGCCGGTAGTGTCAATAAATGTGTCAAATTCAATCCTTGATCTCGGCACGAGCGTCGGGAAACCAGGCAGTATCGGCGCGTCAATGCCGGGAATTGCCGTAAAAATAGTTAATCCTGATACTTTTGAAACCATGCCGCCCGATACTGACGGCCTGCTGTTGGTCAAGGGCCCGAATATCATGCAGGGATACCTCAAAGAGCCCGAAAAAACTGCCGAAGTCATGCATGACGGCTGGTATATCAGCGGCGATATAGCCCAAATGAATTCGAGTGGCCATATTACAATCACCGGCAGAATGTCGCGTTTCAGCAAGATCGCGGGCGAAATGGTTCCGCACGAGTTGATTGAAAAGGAAATTAATGAAATAATCCAGTCCGTTGAGTGTTCTATCGGTATTTGTGGAGTCGAGGACAGTAAAAAGGGTGAAAAAATAATAGTTTTCTATTCAGATGAGAAGCTTGTACCGAAACTTGTTGTCCAGCAGTTACGGAAGAAAAATCTTCCTAACTTATGGATACCGAGGGCGGAAAATTTCATTAAGGTCGAACATATCCCCATGCTTGGCAGTGGAAAATTAGACCTCGCCGGTATAAAAGAGCTATGTAAACTACACAGTAGCCAGTAGCCAGTAGTCAGAATTCAGAATAAGGAGCCGGCAAGAACATTCGAAGACTTAATGGTTTAGCCAAAAGGCACTTAGAATTATTTAGCTGTAGTGTCTATATTTATCATGGTGCAGTTGGGAGCGCTCGAACATCTTTTTTAATCCAATCTTGCAAGAAATTGTAAATTTCTCGATATTTTCTTTCAAAAGCTTGCAAAATATTACAAACACTGTATAATAATGGAATAAACCTGATATTTGATTACAAGGTAGCAAGACAGTGTCAAAGTGTAAAAGAAAACTTTTATCAGCGGAACGGGAAAGACTTATTCTGCAAGCTTTAAGCAACGGTGTCGGTACTCTTACTGATCTCAGCGCACAACTGAATGTGTCCGAAGCAACCGTGCGCCGTGACCTCCAGAGCCTTGAAGAACAAGGCAAGGCCAGACGTGTTCACGGCGGCGCTGTTCGAGTGCAATTCCCCAGGACTGAACCTGTTTTTACTAAAAAAGCGACTTTTCACGCTGACGAAAAAAATCAAATCGCTAATCTTGCTCTTGAGCTCATTGATGATGATGATTCTATATTCCTTGACGGCGGCAGTACCGTTCTGGCACTCGCCCGCAAACTGGATCAACGCAAAAATCTGACCATTGTTACCAACTCAATCATGGCGACGGCGGAACTCATGGAAAGTCCGCATCGTTTGATTTTACTCGGCGGTGAATTCCGCGCAATCAGCCGTACCCTGGTTGGCCCTCTGACCGCGCAAATCATTAATTCATTGAATATAAATAAAGCATTCCTGGGAACAATCGGCTTTACCGCGGAAAGCGGTATTTCAACCACCGAGCCCAGCGAAGCTTATACTAAAGAATTGATTATGCGCCGCGCCGCAAAAGTTATTGTCATGCTTGACAGCAGCAAAATCGGCGTGCCGTCCTTTGTCGCAAGCGGCAGTATTAAGGATATTGATGTAGTTATTTCTGATTGTAATATTTCAGAACAAGTCATAGAAAAATTAAATGAACAGGACGTTGAAGTAATAAATTAAAGAAAGTTGTGAGTTGTGAGAAAAGAACTGATAACTGATAACTGATAGCTGAAAACTAAAAAAAGGAATTTCTTGAAATGAGCAACTATTACAGTGACTTAGGCCCTGACTTTAAAAAGCGGACCATCAAACTGAAAAGCATTTCCGCTTATCAGTACGACAAAGGCATTGCCGACGAATTAAAAGCTGAAACCGTGAGCAAAGCGGAACTCATGGAAATGTACGAGTCAATGCTCGTTATCCGTGAATTTGAAGAAATGATTCTCAAATGCCGTACAGGCGCTTACGAGATCATCAGCGATTACGACTATCGCGGCCCGACTCATTTGTCTATCGGACAGGAAGCCACCGCTGCCGGGACATGTTCTGTTTTGAGCATCACTGATATGATTACTTCCACTCATCGTGGACACGGCGATTCTATCGCAAAAGGTTTCCATGCCATTAAACGCATGAATGAAAAAGAATTAAAAGAACGCTGCCCTGAATTTTCAAAACTCACCGGAGAACAACTCCGCGAAGCGGTTATGGAAGATCACGTTTACCGTACCATTGCCGAACTTTTCGGTAAGGAAACCGGTTACGGCAGAGGCCGCGGCGGCGGTATGCATATCGCCGACTTCCGGGTCGGGCACCTGGGCGCGAACGCTATCGTGGGCGGCGGTATTCCAATCGCCACCGGCGCGAGTATGATTTGCCGTATCGATGAAGAAATGCGCGACAACGTGGTGTGCAGTTTTGCCGGGGACGGCGCTTACGCCAACGGCGTGGTGCTCGAATCCCTCAACTGGGCGGCGCAGGAACAATTTACCGGCGACATGGCCCGGACAAAATACGGCCTGCCGATTATTTACCTTATCATCAATAACCACTTCGGCATGACCGGCCGCGCTGACGGCGAAGTCAACGGTTTGGATTATCTCGCCCGCCGCGCCGCTGGTTTCGCCAACAACAACATGCACGCCGAAGTGGTCAACGGCATGGATGTCCTCGCGGTTCGCGACGCCGTCGCCCGCGCCAAAGAAATCCTCCTCAAAGGCGAAGGCCCGGTGCTGTTGGAACTGGATACTTACCGTTACTACGGACACAGCCTGTCCGACCCGCGCAACGAATACCGTACCCGTGAAGAAGAAGCCCGCTGGAAAGAAGTCGATCCGGTGGATGTATTCCGCGCGGAACTCAAAAAAGCTGAAGTTTTCACTGAAAAACAACTCAAGGATATTGAACTGAAAGTCGCCGGCCGTAACGCCCGCGCCGCCCGCCGTGCCGCGGACGCTCCGGATCCGGTAGCGGAAGACGTTATCAAACACATGTACACTGACTCTGTTTGCGATGTGGTTCCGGAACAATACTCAAAACCTGAAATTTATCAGGATTTACCCCTAATCAAACGCCGCGAAGGTTCTGTAACTACTTACCGCGATGCCATAAAAGAAGGTATCATGGAAGAAATGCTCCGTGACCAGCGCGTTATTTTCTTTGGTGAAGACGTAGCCGATTACGGCGGCGCTTTCAAATTATCAAAAGGTTTCCTCGAATCATTCGGCCGTGACCGCGTATTCAATACTCCGATTTCGGAAGCCTGCATCTGCGGTAACGCCGTCGGTATGGCAATGTGCGGATACCGCCCGGTCGCTGAATTAATGTATATGGACTTTGCCTTGATGGCTTCAGATCAAATCTCCAACCAGGCCGCGAAATGGCATTACATGACCGGCGCGTCAACAACTGTTCCAATGGTTGTCCGCTGCAGTGTCGGCGGTGGTAAAGGTTACGGCGGCCAGCATTCACAATCTCTCGAATCCATGTTCGCCCATATCCCGGGACTGTACGTGGCGTACCCGTCAAACGCCTACGACGCCAAAGGTTTGATCAAAACAGCTATCCGTGACGACAATCCGGTGATGTTCGTTGAGGGCCAGCTTCTTTATAATGAAAGAGGCTTTGTACCGGAGGAAGAATATACCATCCCCTTTGGCGAAGCCAATATTGTCCGTGAAGGTTCCGATATAACTTTCGTAGTCTGGGGTCCGGCGGTTTCAGACGCGGTTAAAGCCGCTGAAGTTCTCGAAGCTGAAGGTATCAGTGTGGAAATCATCGACCCGAGAACTCTGGTTCCATTTGACTGGAAAACTGTTTTTGAGTCAGTCAGGAAAACCGGCCGCTGTATGGCGATCAGCCAATGTGTTGACATCGGCAGTTTTACCGGTGAGATCGTTTCTCAAGTTACTGCTCACTGCTTCGATTACCTTGACGCGCCGGTATTGAAAATCGGCGCCAAAAACGGTATTGCGCCCCAGGCGTATACCCTTGAAGCCGCGTTCCTGCCGACAATTGATGATATGCTTAACGCCGCCCGTTCTTTGGTATAAGCACTTTAACGGAGAATTTGTAAAATGGCTACATTAGTACCAATTCCAAAATTAGGACAGTCCGAAGAAACTGTTATCATAGATTCGTGGCGTGCCAAAGAGGGCGACGTCATTAAAAAAGGTGACGTCCTGTTCGAAATCGAAACAGACAAAGCTGTCCTTGAAGTTGAATCTCAATTCGAGGGCACATTACTCAAAATAATCGTCCCCGCCGGCAAAGAAGTTCCGGTAATGATTACAGCTTGCGTTCTCGGCGAACCCGGCGAAGAAATACCCGAGATACCCGAGATAAAAGCTCCGGCTCCCGCTGTCGCGCCGGCAGCAAAACCGGCAGCTCCGGCAACTGTCCCGACCCAAACTTCAACCGGGCAGGTGCAAAAAGCGAACGTCCCCTTCGAACCCGCGTTCGCTTCTGCATCTACCCCGGTTGTTCATATTCCCAACCCGAGCCCGCGAGCCAGAAAATTCGCTGAGGATTTCCTGATTGACCTGGATAAAATCAGCGGCACCGGCGGCCCGGCTGGACGCGTCAGCGAAAAAGACGTCAAAAACTACCTCGAAACTTCAGGTTATTACGACAAAAAGATTACCCCGTCCGCATTCAATTTAGCCAAAAAAGAAAATCTCGAACTTATCGCGATTGACGGCTCAGGAGACAATGGACGGGTAACTTTAGCTGACGTCAAGGACGCGGTAAACGAAAAGCCGCGGGAAATGAACGCGATGCGCCGCATTATCGCACAGCGGCTCACTGAATCGAAACAGACTATCCCGCATTTTTATGTAACAGTCAGTATCGACATGACCGGCCTGATGGCTAAACGCAGACAATTGAAAGACGACGGCATCAACTTGAGTGTAAACGTCTTTATCGTCAAAGCCGCGGCTATGACTTTGCGAGAATTCCCTTACGTCAATGCCGCGGTTCAAGGCAGCGCGATTATCCGCAAAAGCAAAGTAAACGTTGGCATAGCGGTAAGCGTTGATAATGGCCTGGTAGTCCCGGTTGTTAAAAACACTGACCGCAAAGCCCTCGACGAAATTCAGGCTGAAGTCGCTGAATTAGCCGAAAAAGCGCGCGGCAGTAAATTAGGTCCGGATGAAATGAAAGGCGGAACTTTCACTATTTCCAATATGGGAATGTTGAATGTGGAAAGTTTCAATGCGATCATCAATCCTGGCGAGGCCGCGATTTTAGCGGTATCGTCCTGTATTTCCAAAGCTGTTGTAATTGACGGGAAAATCGTGATCCGCAATATTATGAAAGTAACCCTCAGTGCCGACCATCGCGTAGTGGACGGTGCTATGGCCGCGGAATTCGTCAATGCCTTCAAAAACAAACTTGAAGACGTTGAACTATGGTATAAGATGATTTAAAACAAAAACATTGTTAACTACTCAGTAGTCAGAAGTCAGGATTCAGAATCCTGACTTCTTTTATTTTAACTACTGTCATGTCAAGGATTAATTGTCGGTTTTTGCGCCTCTGGGGACAGAGGCTGCTAGTACACTGTATATAAAAAATGTAGCTCACTTTGCGAAGGCTGAGACTGAGCACAGCGAAAGTCAAGCGTCTCGCTTGAATATCTTCACAACCGAGACGGTTGTGCTACATTAATTTGTGAAAAAAATACGAAGACAGCATACTACATGATTTCGCCCATTTTTTTGAAGAATGACATCCGGCGTTTCGCATCTTCCTCCGCCTGCTTGAAGAGCGCTTCAGCTTCATCCGGGGCAGTTTTAAACAGAGTGGTGTAACGACGTTCGCCACGGATGAATTCCTGGAAGTCGCCGCTAGGCTCTTTTGCTTCCCATTTGAACGGTTTTTCATTCTGCGGATTGTAGCGGTAGAGCGGCCAGTAACCACACTCAACGGCGCGTTTCTGCTCAGTCTGGGTTTTCATCATATTAATACCGTGCATGATACATGGAGCGTATGCCAGGATGATAGACGGGCCGTCGTAAGCTTCAGCTTCACGGAATGCCTGGAGTGTCTGGTTGCGGTTTGCCCCCATTGCGACAGACGCAACATATACATTAGCATAGCTCATACACATGAAACCGAGGTTTTTCTTGGTCAGACGCATACCGGCGTTAGCGAACTGCGCGACAGCGGCAATTGGAGTAGCCTTGGAAGCCTGTCCGCCGGTATTGGAGTAGATTTCAGTGTCAACAACAAGTATATTGACATTTTTGCCCTGCGCCACAACATGGTCAAGGCCGCCGTAACCGATATCATACGCCCAGCCGTCACCGCCGATAATCCAGATTGATTTATCTACGAAGTAATCTTTCAGTTCCGCGATTTTCCGGACGACCGGGCCCAGTTTTGCATCGCCGGCGGAAGCTTTAACAGCTTTCGGCAGCATGGCGCCGAGAACATTCTGCGCTTCAATAGCTTCAAGTTCGGAAGAATCCCAAAGTTCAAGGCATTTGCCAAGGGCGCCTTTGAGCTCGCCGCATGGACAGCCGGCTTCAAGAAGTTTTTCAACGTTGTATTTGAGCAGTTTACGGTTGTTATCGACAGCAAGCCGCATACCGAAACCATACTCGGCATTGTCTTCAAAGAGGGAGTTGGCCCATGCGGGGCCGCGGCCGTCTTTAGTTTTTGTGTAGGGAATAGTCGGAAAAGTACCGCCGTATATTGAAGAGCAGCCGGTGGCATTCGCGATGATCATCCTGTCGCCGCAAACCTGAGTCGCGAGCTTGACGTACGGGGTTTCACCACAGCCGCCGCAAGCGCCGCTGAATTCGAAAAGAGGCTTAATGAACTGTGAACCTTTTACTGTTGATACAGGCACGCCGTCAACTACATTGTCCGGAAGTGCATCGAAAAATGCGGCATTTTCAACTTCGCCGGCTTCTTTTTCACGGGTAAGGGTCGAGAATTTCAAAGCTTTAGTTTTTGCGGGACAAGTTTCGATGCAGACACCGCAGCCGGTACAGTCTTCAGGGTAAACCTGCAATTTGTATTCGAGCTCTCTGTCGTTTTTGGTTTTGGACTTGAGAGTATTGAATGTTTCAGGCGCGTTTGCAAGGTCCGCAGCCGCAATCTGTTTTGCCCTTACCACAGCGTGCGGACAAGCCATTACGCACTGGTTGCACTGGATGCAGTTGTCCGGGACCCATTTCGGAACGCGTGGAGCAATACCCCGTTTTTCGAGGCAGCTTGTACCAGTTGGAAGGGTTCCGTCGAAAGACATTTTAGAAACCGGAACACCATCGCCTTTGAGGTGCATAAGCGGCTCGATGATGTCAAGCGCGAACTGTTCAGCGCCTTCGGCAATGAGTTTCTTTGGAATGTATGATTTAGTGATGGAAGCAGGAACCGGAACTTCTTCAAGGCCCTCAAGGGCCTTGTCGACAGCGGCACAGTTCATCTTGACAATGTCATCACCTTTATTTTTAAATGTCTTTTCGATAGCTTTTTTGATGTAAGTAATTGCGTCATTCGCAGGAATGATGTTGGCAAGCTTGAAGAAGCAAACCTGCATGGTTGTATTGATGCGTTTCCCAAGGCCGACACTTTCAGCGATTTTCAGCGCATTGATGTTGTAGAACTTCAGTTTTTTGTCAATAATCTGCTGCTGGAGATCTTTTGAAAGACTTGCAAATACTTCTGAAGTCGGAATCTCAGAGTTCAACAGAAATGTACCGCCTTCTTTAATGCCTTTGAGCATTTCATAGCGGCCGATATAAGCAGCGTTGTGACAGGCGACAAAATCAGGAGCGGTGATGAGGTATTCACTGGTGATTGGTTTGTCGCCGAAACGCAGATGTGAAACAGTTATACCGTAAGATTTTTTAGAGTCGTATACGAAATATCCCTGAGCATATTTATCAGTGTTGTCACCGATGATCTTGATAGAGTTTTTGTTGGCGCCGACAGTACCGTCGGAACCGAGGCCCCAGAACATACACTCAACGGTACCGGCTGGTACAGTGTGGACGCCTTCTTCAACAGTCAGTGAAAGGCCGGTAACATCATCGTCAATACCTATGGTGAAGTTGTTGGAACAGGCCTTATCAAGGTGTTTGTATACCGCGAAAACCATGCCTGGAGTGAATTCTTTACTTGACAATCCGTAGCGTCCGCCGATGACGGTGATATCTTTAGCGGCGAGAGCGGCTTTTATGTCGATATAAAGAGGTTCGCCAAGTGCGCCCGGCTCTTTAGTACGGTCGAGAACCGCGATTTTCTTAACGGAAGCGGGAATCGCATCAATAAACGCGTCTACTGAGAACGGACGGTAGAGCCTGACTTTGATCGCGCCGACTTTTTCGCCTTTGGCATTGAGGTATTCAATGGCTTCATTAATAGTTTCGCAGCCGGAACCCATTGAAATAATGATTTTTTCCGCGTCAGGAGCACCCACATAGTCAAAGAGCTTATAGCTTCTGCCGGTAACTTTGCCGACTTCGTCCATATATTTCTGGACGATGGCAGGAGTTGCGTCATAGTATTTATTTACAGTTTCGCGACCCTGGAAGTAAACATCAGGATTCTGCGCGCCGACTTTCGCGAACGGAGCTTCCGGGCGCATTGCGCGATTGCGGAAACGCTCAATATACTTCACGTCAAGCATAGCTTTCATGTCGTCAAAGTCAAGAAGTTCAACTTTCTGGATTTCGTGAGAAGTACGGAATCCGTCGAAGAAATTGATAAACGGAACCTGTGATTCAAGGGTTGAGAGATGGCTTACGAGAGCCAGGTCGTGGGTTTCCTGAATAGAACATGCTGAAAGCATTGCAAAACCAGTCTGGCGTACACTCATAACGTCTGAGTGGTCTCCAAAGATGGAAAGAGACTGAGCCGCGATGGAACGTGCTGAAACATGAAATACTGTCGGGAGCATCTCGCCTGCGATCTTGTACATATTGGGAACCATCAAGAGCAAGCCCTGGGAAGCGGTGTAAGTAGTGGTGAGCGCACCGGCGCTCAGTGAACCGTGAACCGCTCCCGCGGCGCCGGCTTCAGACTGCATTTCTGCAACATCAACAGTGGTTCCGAACATGTTTTTCAGCCCTTCACTCGCCCATGTGTCGGCGTATTCGCCCATGTTTGAGGACGGCGTGATAGGATAAATAGCCGCAACTTCGCTAAATGCGTAAGCTACATAGCTGGCGGCATAATTGCCGTCTATTGTCATCATTTTTTTTGACATTTTTTTTGACCTCCGTAGTCTATGAATCTTGCACAATACTGATGATTGCGAAATATTACAAGAATAACTTTCTGCATTATTCTATCGTTATAAATAATGAATTACAAAACTCTACACTGAATTATAGAAAATTCAATTAAATAAATATATAAATATCTTATTAATGAATAAATATTGTAATCCGACGGCACCGCCAAAATTAAAAAAGATAACGAAACCGACGTTCGGGACGGGATCAAACGACGGAACGTTTGTCGAACATCTCCACTTTGCGCAGGCTGAGCCTGAGCGAAGCGAAAGGCAATGTTCGAAACTTAAGCGACGAAGTCGCGCAATTGAATAATTCCGTCTCGAAAAGCAAAGTTTTTCAAAAAAGAGCTGGCGATTTTTTTGAAAAGATGCGAGCGTTTGAGCTTTTCCGTAAGGCTTTACTTTTTCGAGAACTCAGGCCTCGGCGACTTTTGTCGGACGCGTCTAATCCGGCAGTTTTTTTAAACAATCCCGCTTCGGGTATACGCGTCGATTTAAGAAAAGCTTTTTCAACTATTATAAGTGCCTGAATTATTTACGGTCAGCTCTTTTGGGATTCGCATGAGTTTTTTCTTCGTAAGATGACGGGAGAAATTTTGTTTTAAGCAGTAAGTATCTGGTAATCAGGGAAATGAGGGCAAAAAATGGAGCGAGTGATCGGATTTGAACCGACGACAATCACGTTGGCAACGTGAGGGTTTTAAGTACAAATTTAAAGAAATTGTCAATAAATTGTCAATAAATGTTGGACTTTCATTATTTCTTATGCTACACTAAAGGACACAAGCATAAATGAGGTAATGAAATGGCTGGCAAGAATAGAAAAAAAGGAAGCGGATCATTGTTAAAGGTTGGTAAATATTACCATCTTCAATATATGGTTAACGGTGCGGTAAAAAGAATTTCTCTACAATGCACTTCAGAGCGAGAGGCTCACAAAAAAGCAGATGAATTACTACCAGCTTTGCAAGCAAAAACCAAAGAGCAGATAGCTTTACATGTAGCTGAAGCAAGAAAACTCGGAAAAAGAAATAAGCTTAAACTTGAAAATGCCTGGAAACTGTATCTTAAAAATCCAGCACGTCCTGATAGTAGCGAGGGAACTTTAGGTAACTATAAAAGAATGTGGAATAAATTTGCAGATTGGATGAAAACCCATTATTCATCTGTTGTTGGCCTGCAAGAAATTACTGAAAACATCGCTCTGGAGTATTCAGAATATCTATGGGATAAAGGACTTTCTGCTAATACTTATAATTATCATATCCAGGCAATAAAGTTAGTTATAAAAACATTATCCAGGCAAGCTGACTTGGTTAGAAACCCTTTTGGCATTGTTACCCGTAAAGCTGAAAACAAGCAATCGCGCAAAGAATTTTCTGAGGATGAAGTTTTAAAAATAATAGAAAGTTTTAATGCTCCAGAACTTTCATTAATGAATAAAGAAGAAATAAAAGTTTTGTTTCATCTTGGTATATGGACAGGATTAAGATTGGCTGACTGTGTGCAAATGAAATGGGAAAGTATTAATTTTCAAAGAAATCTAATTGTTTGTAAGCCTCAAAAGACTGCAAGGAAAACAAATAAAACGGTCACTATTCCAATTCACCCTTTGCTGAAAGAAGCTTTTACTCTTGCATTGACTTGGCGGGAAAATGAATATGTCTTATCCAAGACAGCTGAAAGATATATCCAAAATCCTGACGGCGTAAAAAAAGATGCCATTAAAGTTTTTTGTTACAATGGATTTACTACAACTCAAGAAGTGGAAGGAGTACAGCGAAAACGAAAAGCCAATATTTACGGTTTCCATTCATTCCGACATTCATTCGTATCGTTTTGCGCCAAAGCAGGAGTTCCATTGCCAGTGGTTCAAGCGATTGTAGGACACGGCAATCCCGCAATCACCCGGCATTACATTCACATCGGTGAAGAATCCGTCAAACAAGCAATTAACGCACTACCGCAAGGGAATCTACTTTCTGGGGCGAAAAAAACTACTGAGGAAAAGAATCAAGAAGCTATCGCTTTACTTAATTCAAAACCTCAGTTAACAGAAACAGAAATGCAATTATTAAAAATACTTCAGTAATTTACTGATGCTATTAGCCCCGCAGCTTTTTAAAAATATTAGCAATAAATAAAAGAATTATGCTTAATATATTAATTTGCTTTTGCTTGTGAGTTTTGTCAATTTTAGGATGGATCGGTGCATTTTTTCCCATTGCTGTAAGTGTTGGATAAATACAACCTTTTTCACATTTGTCATTAGAGTTAACTTCCATTTCTCCTGTTTTGAAATGATACAGTTGGGAACCTATATGTCCTTTCCCGCCGGGAGCAACGATCATCGATAGAAGTTGCAACACTTGCAGACTAGCAGTTGCCATACTAAATGCAAAAACATTTTCGCCTTTTCCTAAAAGCTCATCCCTGTTTATTCCGGTCATATATGAAGGGTCTTTAAAGAGCCCCTTCTCTTCCATTTCAACAAGACCTGGATCATATTGCTTCAAACACTCTAGACAAATATTACCTGGAGTGACAATATGAGCTTTCCATTCGGCATTCATTAACTTCCCTTTTTTAGGAGAAGCCGCTATTCCGCCATCAATGACAGGAATACAATGAGCATAAGCAAGATGATTTAGTATGAATCTTCCTCTTGGCTTATCAACACAACTGAAAACAACGTCGCAGTCAAGAATTTGCTCATAAGCGTTAGAGTCAGCAACAGAAGCACATATTGCTTTTATTGAAACATCTGAACCGGTAGCACTTTTTTTAAGTTTATCTCTAAAAAAAGAAGCTTTGTATTTGCCTATATCATTTGATGTAGCGTATACAAGACGATCCAAATTACGTTTTTCAATTTTATCAAAATCAACGAGCATAATATCGCATATACCTGTTCGCGCTAATGCTTCGGCTATCATTGATCCAACGCTTCCTAAGCCAACGACTCCAATTTTTAGCCTTGACAGAACATTCTGCTTCTCAGGCCCCCATGTAGAGACGGTACGTTTAAGCATATCTGAGAACTGACGAGGCGGAGAGATTTCATCATTAAAATAAATATTAAAGGAACGCCCCACAACCCTTGTCGATGCACACCAATGTCTTTCATATTTATTTTTTGACTTAGGCAACCAAAACCTAGAACTCCAAGTTCCATCTGTCCCCAAAGTTATTCCTAGTAATGGAAGTTTGGTATTACCATATACCCTGCGTGCAAGAATATCCTTTTCTGCTTTGATATCATCAGGACTCATGCCCTGATAGCCAGGACCAAGATGGCTATGAAAAAAAGCTAAACCAGCATTATGTTTTTTAGCTATTGATAAAGCTCTACAATAATAATCTGCCGTAAAGCTAACATTACCCTGCAACACCCGTTCTCCATCCTCGGGTAATATTAAATCCTTTATTAAGCCAGAAAAGCGATTTGTACCTTTACTTTGATGATATATTGCAAAGCATAAATCTTCTTGTCTTTTGCCATTTTTATGATGCTGGAGCAAGTGTCTCACTAATTTGTCATTAACATCTGAAGGAATTGCAACGCTATAAATATTTTTCATTATTGTGAACTCCACAATTGCTTTATATGTCTAAAGTAATCATCAACAGAATTACTGGAAGACCATCCTTTAAATGGACGGCTCCAATAGTGCCATTTATTAGCAGAACTAAAATGTGTACTATGGTTCTCGGATGGATGAATCCCCCCGGTAGGATGCTGTCCGCCTCCTTGAACCGTATGCATACACGGGGAGACATGAATTCCTGATGGAGCTATAGCAGGATATTGCCCAGGAACGACTATTCCGACAAGAAAATTTTGCCCTTTATACTTCCCACTTCTTACAGGGAATTTGAAAGAAATATGATCATCAATAATATTGATGTCAGAAAATCCTTTTTCCTTTACGTGATCAATAAAATTTGAGACTCCAAATTTTGGTACTACATCAATATTTGGATCAGAAACAGAAGTTGGACCTCGTTTGGCAGTAATAACTCAAGTTTTGCAGTTCAAATTTGAGCGAAAAACGAACGATCAAACATTGAAAAACAACCATTAACATGCTATATTTCAATAGCTTATAGTAAAT
>VAOY01019538.1_pt1 | contig 22267 bp, 17 predicted proteins | sample 3393881 | NCBI WGS metagenome assembly VAOY01 (sample SAMN08290430, study PRJNA428436) | hydrothermal vent metagenome | isolation source: Deep-sea hydrothermal vent chimney | place: Indian Ocean: Southwest Indian Ridge
CCTCTCGCCCAATACAATCGATGCATACCGGCACGACCTCTCCAGGTTTCTGGAATTCCTCGAATCGGGCGGTTCCGGTGTGCACGATGTGCGGGCGGTTGACATTGAAAAGTTCATCCGCTCTCTCAGAAGCGAGAGCCTAAGTGCCGGAAGCGTGGTGCGCAGCCTGTCAGCCATACGTACCTTCTACAGGTTTCTGCAGACTGAGGGTGTTACCGACCACGATCCCACAAAGCAGATCGAACGTCCGCGACTCTGGAAAAAGCTGCCAGTCGTGCTGGATATCTTCGAAATCGAATCCCTCCTCGATCAGCCCGACATGGAGAGTGACCTCGGGATAAGAGACCGGGCAATGCTGGAGCTGGCGTATGCGGCCGGGCTGAGAGTAACCGAGATACTTCAGGTGACAATTCACGGCCTGGACATGAATGAAGGGCTTGTCCGGGTCATGGGGAAGGGCAGAAAAGAGCGCCTGGTTCCGGTCGGACGTGTTGCGCTCGATTATGTGGGACGATACATCGACGGTCCCCGCAGGAGGCTTTCTCAGAAAGGAGAGAGGACAGAAGTGCTCTTCCTTAACTTCAGAGGTGCTCCCTTGAGCCGGATGGGATTCTGGAAGATACTGCAGAAATACGTGGATGCAGCCGGCATCAAAAGGAAATGCACTCCTCATACTCTGAGACACTCATTTGCCACTCACCTGCTGGAGGGTGGGGCAGATCTCAGGGCGGTGCAGGAAATGCTGGGTCATGCAGACATCGCAACGACCCAGATATACACACGGGTCGATCGCTCGTATCTCAAGGAAATTCATAAAACGTTCCATCCACGGGGATGAACAGCTTCGACACCAGATATGAACCGGTTTTCCCGGAGTCCGGCAGTGACCTGGGCGGGATGATGCATTCCCGGCTGCCCGCTGAAACCATTCATATTCTGGAGTCCGTTGCAGGCTGTTCATCCAGGGTCGGGATACCGGCATATGCCGTGGGTGGTCCCATCAGAGATCTGCTGCTCAACCGGCCCGTCATCGACATGGACGTCGTGGTTGAAGGGGATGGGATAAGGTTCGCAGCGGAACTCGCCTCTGAGTGCCGGGGTAAACTGGTGGAGTACGCCAGGTTCGGTACCGCTCTCGTTGTGATGCCCGGTGGCATCAAGGTCGATGTAACCACCGCCAGGGAGGAAAGCTATATCAAACCGGGCGCTCTTCCGGATGTAGAACCGGGTACGCTGGAAAAGGATCTTTTCAGGCGTGATTTCACCATCAACGCAATGGCGATACAGCTCGGACCGGAACGATTCGGCTGTTTTATAGATTTGTACGGAGGGATATCTGATCTGGCGCGTGGAATAATCCGCGTACTGCACGACGGTTCATTCAAGGATGATCCCACGCGGATACTGCGCGCGATCCGGTTCGAAACCCGATACGGTTTCACAATAGAAGAGGGCACGGCTGCCAACCTGGCGGAATCTGTGGAAGACGGCATGCTGGCAGAAGTCAGTCCTCAGCGGCTCAGAGAGGAGATCGTCGCGATCCTGAAGGAGGAGGGTGCCTCTGCAGCGGTGGAGCATCTCAACAGGTCCGGAGTTTTGAGTGCTCTCTTCGGCGATCGATTCATTTATCCCGACTCTGTTGAGGATCTTTTTGAAAAGGCGTGCAGCGCCGCAGACTGGTACCTGGAGATGGCGGAGACGATCCCCCTTGAGGAGCTGTCAAAATGGCGGCTCAGGTGGTTGATCCTGATGGGCGGTACGGCGCCGGAAGTCACCATTGATCTGAGCAACAGATTTCATCTTGGCAAACCTGTGGCAAAGGCAGTTGGTGAGGTGCACGAGCGGCTGCCGGCAATCCGCGAATACCTCTCAGACGGAAAGGATACTGCCGTCAGCTTCATCTATCGCCTGATGGAGGGTGTTTCACCCGAAGTTCTTCTATATGCTGCTGCACTGGCCGGCAGAGAAAACACACTTGAAATAATCGAACATTATCTCTTGGAAATACGTCCAATAGAAGCGTTCGTAAACGGAAACAACCTGAAGGAGATCGGCGTTGCGGAAGGCCCGTTGATGGGAGAGATCCTCCGTCTACTTTTCGACAAGCAGCTCGATGGAGTCATCAGCAGCAGGAATGACGCAATGGAAGAAGCTCGAAAACTGGCTCACATGTAACCGGAGTTGATCAATAGTGGACATTGTAGATTTTCTGCGACAGACAATGATTATCCTGCCACCCATCCTGCTGGCACTGACATTCCATGAGTGGGCCCACGCATGGTCGGCGAACAAGCTTGGAGATCCCACAGCCAGACTGCAGGGACGTCTATCGCTCAATCCAATGGTGCACCTGGATCCTTTCGGTACGCTGGTCCTGATATTGACACAGATGATAGGGTGGGCGAAACCGGTCCCCATCGACACAAGATACCTCAGGAACCCGAAGCGCGATCTCTTCTGGATCGCCAGCGCCGGACCACTCGCCAATCTCACAATGGCTCTGGGACTGGGTCTGATCATCAGGATCGGCGGTCCCCGGCACCTTATGGGAGCCTATCGTTCCTTCAACATGGGTCTGCCGCTGCAGGGCCTGCCCGAAATATTAAGTGCCATGGTATTTCTCTGTTTTTTTATCAATATCGTGCTGGCATGGTTTAACATGATACCGATTCCGCCACTTGATGGGTCGAAGGTGGTGATGCGCTTTCTTTCACCGGAAGCGACGGTGGCCTATATGCAGTTCAGCCGGTATGGATTCCTGATACTGCTTTTCCTCATATTCGCATTTCGCGGTCTTCTTTACAGTATTCTTTTGCCGCCTGTCGCACTGACAGGATACCTTTTCGCAGGGATCCGTCTTTTCTGAGAAGTAACAGGAATGCGGGGAGTTGTTGAAAAATCAGCTGTAAAGGACCAATATTGGTACGTCTGAGGCAAAGAGCACGATTTCAGACCGGCAGGAAAGAGACGGTCATCAATGATCAGGCCGTTGAGGGATCGGCCGAGAACACCCCGGGAAGGCATGTCAGCTTCCAGAGGTTCTCCAGCGTTCGGAACAGACGAATACGCGGCAGGTCACTCCTGATACTGATGGCACTGTGTGCTCTGGTAGTTGTGGCAATAGCAGTACTGGCCTGAGCCGGCAGAGGAAGGATGGAGGATGGCAATCAAACTTGGACAGATGCTCCTGAAGGCAGGTGCGGTAACTCAGGAGCAACTCGAGGAAGCGCTGTCCAAGCAGAAAACTGCGGGCGGCACACTTGGCCAGAATCTCATAAGCATGGGAATTCTCACCGAGCAGCAGATCCTTGAGTACCTCGGGAAGCAGTTGAACGTCGGGGTCATTGAGGTCGATCCAGAGACTCTTGACTATGATGTTGCCGCTCTGATACCTCCCGATGTTGCCAAGAAATTCAATGTGGTGGCTGTCGAAAAGAACGGCAACACCCTCACCGTGGCCGCAGCCGATCCCACAAACATCTTCGTTCTCGATTCTATCAAGTTCGTAACCGGATATAACGTCATGCCCGCCATAGCTTCTGAGGCATCCATCAAAGCGGCGATCGACAGCCTCTATGTCACCGATGACGGCGTCGATTCAATGGAAGACATTCTGCGCGATTTCGAAGGTGATGAGCTGGAAGTGCTGGCAGAGGAGGAGGAGCTGGAGGAGGAGGCTCTGGAAGCGGCCCTTTCCGACGCACCCCTGGTCAGGCTTGTAGACTCGATAATAGTAGACGCTATCCGCAGGGGTGCTTCCGATATCCATATCGAGCCCTACGAGCGGGCGGTACGCGTGCGATACCGGATCGACGGAACACTGATCGAGATGTCCCCGATACCATTCAGGCTGAAGGCTGCTGTAGTATCGCGTCTGAAGATCATGTCCGACCTCGATATCTCCGAAAGGCGCGTTCCCCAGGACGGCCGCATCAAGGTTAAGACGAGAGGCAAGACTGTTGACCTGCGTGTCTCCATCCTTCCTGTGATCTTTGGAGAGAAAGTGGTCATGAGAATCCTCGATGCGGGAAGTCTCTCTCTGGATCTGGCGAAACTTGGCTATACCGAAAAGGCGCTGAATGACTTCATGAACGGTATCAGGCAGCCGTATGGGATGGTTCTGGTCACCGGACCCACCGGTTCGGGAAAATCCACGACACTTTACTCTGCCGTGAGTCTGCTGAACGAACCGGACACGAATATCATGACCGCGGAGGATCCTGTTGAATACAACATGGCGGGCATCAACCAGGTCAACGTGCGTTCCGAAATCGGATTGACATTCGCGGCGTCTCTGAGATCCTTCCTGCGGCAGGACCCCAACATCATCCTGGTCGGTGAGATCCGGGACCTCGAGACCGGCGAGATCGCAATAAAGGCTGCACTGACCGGACACCTGGTGCTTTCGACCCTCCACACAAATGACTCTGCCAGCACGATCAACAGGATGCTCAACATGGGACTTCCGCCATTCCTGCTGGCATCTTCCCTGCTTGTGATCCAGGCTCAGCGTCTTGTACGCAGGTTGTGCGGTGAATGCAAGAAGCCCGCCGATCTGACCAAGGATCAGATACAGATGTTCGAGATCACAGATGAGCAGGTCAAGAACGCCACCGTATTCGAAAAAGACGGCTGCTCAGTATGCAACCATACAGGCTACAAGGGCAGGATGGGGGTATATGAAGTGCTTCCCTTGACCCCGACAATCAGGCAGATGATCCTGGATGAATCTGACACATACGCAATCAAGAGGACTGCCGTAGAAGAGGGTATGCTCACCCTGAGAGCAGATGCTGTGCAGAAATGGCTGAGCGGGATAACCTCTTTCGAAGAGATTCTGAGAGAAACGGCCGAAGCCTGATCGAAGGATGCTGAAGATCCGGCAATAGAGAAGGACAGATATGGCAACTTTAAATCTGAAATCGCTGCTCGAAGAGATGGTCGAACACAAGGGGAGCGACCTTCACCTGACAGTCGGTGCAGGTCCACAGATGCGTGTGGATGGCGATCTTATTCCTATTGGTAATTACGAGAAACTTGGTCCTGAAGAAACACAGGCCCTGGCCTACAGCGTGCTGACAGAGAAGCAGAAGAAGGAATTCGAGGAGACGATGGAGCTGGACTTCTCGTTCGGAATCAAGAACCTGAGCCGGTTCAGGGGCAACGTATTCATGCAGAGGGGAGCGGTTGCAGCCGTATTCCGTACAATCCCCTACGAGATCCTCAGTTTCGATAAGCTGGGACTGCCCCCGATAGTCAAAGAACTCTCAGAAAGGCCGAACGGGCTGGTTCTGGTAACAGGTCCCACCGGTTCCGGCAAATCGACTACTCTCGCAGCCATGGTCGACAGGATCAACGAGGAGGAACCTGTCCATATCCTGACGATCGAAGATCCTATCGAGTTCGTGCACAATCACAAGCGTTCTCTGGTGAATCAGAGGCAGCTTGGAGCAGACACATTGGGCTTCGAACCGGCACTGCGAGCCGTTCTGCGACAGGATCCCGATGTTGTGCTGATAGGTGAGATGCGCGACCTGGAGACCATAGAGGCGGCACTCACTATCGCTGAAACGGGTCACCTTGCGTTCGGGACCCTCCATACGAATTCGGCTGCTCAGACTATGAACAGGCTCATCGACGTATTCCCGACGGGCCAGCAGCAGCAGGTAAGGACCCAACTCTCCCTGACACTTGAGGGTGTTATAAGTCAGCAGCTGCTGCCGAAAGTAGGAGGGGGCAGGACTGCGTCGCTGGAGATCCTGGTCTGCACTCCCGCAGTCAGAGCTTTGATCAGAGACAACAAGATCCACCAGATCTACAGCATTATGCAGGTTGGAACGAAGTTCGGAATGCGCACGATGTGCCAATCTCTCTACGAAGAGGTTCGAAAGAGGAATATCGATCCGCAGGTAGCGATAATGCGTTGCCCCGATCCCGAGGAACTGAAGGAGATGCTCAGCAAGGGTGGCCCTTCGGGGATGGGTTAAGCCAACAGGAAAGTAGAAAATGCCTGTATTTACCTATAAGGGTATCGCCGGCACCGGCAAAGATGTGTCGGGGGAAGTAGAGGCCGAGAATCTGGAGCAGGCCCAGCAGATCGTCCGGGCCCGCAAGATCACCGAAGCCACCGTCAAGAAGAAGCCGGCCGAGATAAAGATCCCTGGGCTGGGTGGAAGCGGCAAGGTTTCGGCAGATGTCATAACGGGGTTTTCGCGGCAGTTCGCTACGATGATCGATGCCGGTCTGCCTCTGGTCCAGTGTCTGAACATCCTCTCCAATCAGTCTGAAGATGAAACGTTCAAGAAGACCCTCAAGCAGATAACCAACGACGTCGAAGCGGGGAGCACTCTCTCAGAAGCCCTCGCAAAGCATCCCAAGATATTCAACTCCCTCTTCATCAACATGGTGGCTGCCGGTGAGATAGGAGGTATCCTCGACGAAGTTCTCCTGCGGGTTTCTGCCTACATGGAGAAAGCTGATGCCCTGAAGAGGAAGATCAAGGGCGCAATGATGTACCCGACTGTCGTTATGACGGTGGCTCTGGGTGCAACAGCGACTCTTATGATCGTCGTCGTACCCACCTTCGTCCAGATGTTCGAGCAATCTGGTGTTGAGCTGCCCCTGCCGACAAGGATCGTTGTCGGGATATCAGATTTCCTGCAATCAAACCTGATCTTTATCTCAGCTGCAATCGCTGCAGCTATATTCTCGTTTAAGCGTTACTATGCAACAGATAACGGCGAAAAGGTCGTGGATAACCTTAAGTTGCATATGCCCCTCCTCGGCGACCTCATAAGGAAATCCTCAGTTGCCAGGTTCTCCAGAACCCTGAGCACACTTCTGGCCTCTGGTGTCAGCATTCTGGAGGCCCTCGATATCACCGCCCGCACAGCCGGCAATCGTATCATCGAAGACGCTCTCAAGGAGGCCAGAACCAGCATTGGTGGTGGAGAAACCATCACGGCTCCGCTTGCCGAAGCCGATGTTTTCCCACCAATGGTCATGCAGATGGTCAATGTGGGGGAACAGACCGGTGAGCTGGATAAGATGCTCGGCAAAATCGCAGATTACTACGAAGAGGAAGTTGATGCAGCCGTTGATTCGCTGACATCGATCATCGAGCCGATAATAATAGTATATCTCGGTGTTGTCATCGGTGGAATGGTGCTGGCCATGTATATGCCCCTTTTCAGCATGATGGAAACCTTCTGAACCCACCGGGCGGTTCTTCGGACCGCCTGGAAAAGTCATGGCTATATTAGCTAAACCAGCGAGTATCAGATTCATCCAGATCCTGCGGCTTGCCGTCGTAATCTTTGTGGCGCTTGCCGTTTATCTCCTTCTGCGGGATGGATACGGCAGTGACTCGATATTCGTAGTAGACATACCGCTCGTTTCCCTGATCGTTGTGAACCTCCTGTCATCGGCCTGGCTGTGGCAGCACCAGAGGAGATCCGGGGCCGTAGAGGAGGAACAGTTCTATCTTCAGGTATTCCTGGATGTAATGTTGATGGGTTTGGTAGTTTTCTATACAGGCGCCTCTTCCAGCACTCTCACACTTGTTTTCCTCCTGCCTGTAATGCTTGCCAGCGCTTTCCTCTATCTGAGAGGCAGTCTCTTTGCCGCCAGTCTCTCAACCATCGTCCTGGCCGCTCTGGTGGTCCTCGATTCAAATGGCTGGCTGGCCGATTATGGTACGAATTACATCCAGGCGCCCCTCGATTTCGCCAATGACATCGATGCGCAGCTCCTCTTCGCCAGATCCATCATCACGGTCCTGGTGCTTTTTGCAGCAGCTTCGATAAGCGGATATGTCGCCGAGAACCACCTCTCGATTGTGGGGGAGCTGGTTGAAGTAACGAGGCGTCTCGAACGGATACGCATCAACACCTCTGATGTGCTCACGCATATGGAATCGGGGCTGCTGACCGTTGATAAGGAGGGAAGGATAATCTTCCTGAACAGAGCTGCGACCGAGATACTACAGATTGAGGGATCAGAAACTGATGGTCGAAGCTACAAGTCTGTTTTTACCGGCCGTCTCGAACCGATAAAAGACTTCGTGGATCAGATCCTCAAAGAATCCTCGGATCTGAGCACCCGCAATGAACTTCAACTGGAGACGAGGGAGGGCTCCTACATGCCCCTGGGATTGACTCCCACGCTGCTGACCGAAGGAGACTCGATCAGAGGGCTGATCGTTGTTTTCCAAGATCTCACCCAGGCCAAGGTGACGGAGGACAGGATCCGCAGGCAGGACCGGCTGGCAGTTATCGGTGAACTGGCCGCAGGAATTGCACACGAGTTGCGCAATCCACTCGCAAGCATAAGCGGTTCAGCTGAAGTTCTTCAGTCAGGACTCGATGTGGAAGGGGAAGACCGTCAGCTGCTTGATCTGATCGTCAACGAATCGGTCAGGATAAACGATATAGTCGAACAGTTTCTCAACTACGCCCGCATCCAGCAGGTGGATCGTCAGAGGGTCAACCTTCAGGAACTGGTCAACGAGGTTATTACCCTCGTAAAAAACCATCCCAGTTACACGGAGGGTAAAGAGGTTGTGACAGAGCTGGACAGTTGCCCTCCGGTACTGGTCGATGCAGCGCAGATGAAGCAGGTTTTCCTCAACCTGATCCTGAACGGCCTTGAAGCTGTTGATGGAACGGGAAGAATATGTGTCTGTACTTCAGCAGAGGGTGAGGAGCATATTGCCGGTCAGGGCCAGGTTGAGATATGGGTTCAGGATGACGGTCCCGGGGTCCCGGAGGAGCAGATCGAAAGCATTTTCGAGCCGTTCCACACCAACAAGAGGGGAGGGACCGGGCTGGGACTGGCAGTAGTATACAAAATCATGGAGAGCAACGATGGAAGGATCCTTTATGCCCCGCCATCTGACGGCAAATCAACATTTCGTGTCCTCCTCCCGACAGCAGAATAAGTGATATGAGCACCCGCATACTTGTTGTGGATGATGAAGCATCCATGAGAGAATTCCTTTCGATCGCACTGGGTCGGATGGGTTACCAGGTCGACGCAGTGGATTCAGCCGAGGAAGCCGTAAAAGTATTCAGCGAATCCTCCTACGACGTCGTCATCTCTGACATCAGGATCCCCGGTGGAATGAACGGAGTTGAGCTTCTCGGCGCTCTGAAGGAAACTGATCCCGCCGTTCAGGTAATACTGATTACTGCGTATGCTTCGGTGGACACGGCTGTTAAAGCGGTCCAGCTCGATGCCCTCGATTACATGATCAAGCCTTTCAAGATAGAGCAGATAAAGAACCGCATCGATAACGCGATGGAGAAGAGGAAACTCCTTGCCGAGAACCTCTATCTGCGCAAGGTGATACGGGAGGAGAGGGCACCTTCGGGGATATTGGGGGAGAGCGACATGATAAGAGATGTGCGCGAGATGATCGATAAGGTGGCCCCTGCGCTCAGTACGGTGCTGATAAGCGGTGAGAGCGGTACGGGCAAAGAGCTCGTGGCCAGGGCCCTGCACGACAGAAGTGAACGAGCCGGGGGACCCTTTGTCTCGGTAAACTGCGGTGCGATCCCGGAGGGTCTGCTTGAATCGGAGCTGTTCGGACACAAGAGAGGGTCCTTTACCGGTGCAGTGCGGGACAAGGATGGCCTGTTCAAAGTCGCCGACGGCGGCACACTCTTCCTGGACGAGATAGGAGAGACTTTGCCTGCGATTCAGGTGAAACTTCTGCGTGCACTTCAGGAACTGGAGATAGTGCCGGTGGGCGGCACAAGCCCCATCAAGGTGGATGTGCGTGTTGTGGCGGCCACCAATTCAGCGCTCGACGAGAGAGTGGAGAATGGCACATTCAGGGAGGATCTCTACTACCGGCTGAATGTGGTACCAATTGACATACCTCCACTGCGGGAGAGGAGAGAGGATATAAGACTTCTGGCCGAGCATTTCCTGACCAGCGCATCGAGGGAGGAGAAGCACTTCTCAGAGGAGGCACTCTCTCTTCTGGAGGAGTATGCATGGCCCGGTAACGTCAGAGAGCTGGAGAACGTCGTGGAGCGATCTCTGATAATGTCGGATGGTCCAATTATCGGGATCGACCTTCTTCCACAACAGATCAGTGAGCCACCCAGGGAGAAGCTGGGCGCCCTTCCACAGTCGGAGCAGTCCCCCGATCTGGAAACGATTGAGAGAGCCTATATCGAATGGGTGCTGAAACAGACCGGAGGAGTCAAAACCGTAGCGGCCGAGATACTGGGAATCGATCCCAGCACACTGCACAGGAAGATGGACAAATACGGACTGAGAGATGAGAAGGAAGACGAAAGCAGCGACTAAATATCTCCTTCTCATCCCGCTGACTGGCATACTCCTTCTGCATGCTTCCGACGCGGACGCACAGGGAATCTCCCATCAGGAACTCCTGAATTCAGTTCTGGCAAGCCAGTTGATGGCGGGGCAGGATCAGGAGGGGATACCTGTAAAGTGCGGCTTTCCCCCGATCGCAGCTGCCCTGGCCGCTCGCAGAGGACAGATCCCTGAAATGCAGCGGGCACGCCCTCAGCTTATCAGCCCCCAGAGCTATCTCAGCCCGAGCGGTCATTTCCTTCTCCACTATACACATGCAGGAGAGGACTCTGTTTCCACTGCTGACGCCGATCCCCCCAACTCGATTCCCGACTACATAGAAAAGGCAGCGGCCATCATGGACAGCATCAGGGAGGGGTATACTGACCTGGGATGGCGCGATCCCGTTGATGATGGTGACGGGGTGTATGACGTCTATTTCGAGGACCTGGAAAATCTTCCCTGGGGATCCTGGTTCGGTTACACCGAGCCGGTTGAGCCGACGGCGACGACGGCGCCATTCACGTCGGCGTCATTCATAAGCCTGGAAAACGATTTCCCCCCATCGGTCTACGGGCATCCCCCGCTCGAATCCCTCAGAGTCACCGCGGCGCATGAATATCACCACGCGATCCAGCTCGCTTATAATCTGGCGCTCATTGAATCGGATTTTATGCACTACATATGGTTCGCCGAACTGTCGGCCACCTACCAAGAGGATATCTTTTACGACGATATCAATGATTACTACAACTACCTCGATGCATTTCTGGGATATCCTCATCTCTCACTGACCGAAACCGGCACCAACCACATGTACGGTGCTGCATTATGGGCCATTTATCTCGATGAGGTATTCGGATCAGATACGAACCGCATCATCTGGACCCTGATGTCCGACAGTGTTCTGAAGCCCCTGGAGGCACACCGGGTATTCCTGGCCTCACGTAACACGACTCTCCTTGAAAGCTACAGGGAGATGACCGTATGGCAGCTGTATACGGGCAGCCGGGCACAGGCAGCAGAATATTTCCCGGAGGGCGCATATTATCCCTCCGTGGCGATTGAAAGCCTTGATTCAGGCACAACGAACGTTTCCCTGCCCGCGCTTGCATCAAGGTATTACGCCGACCAGCCCTCGGGATCAGCCGGTGGAATGGCCATGAGGCTCTATCCCTCTTCGAGCGCTGAATGGGGAGCGGGAATAGCGGGGGAGTTTTCAGGTGGATCGGTGTCGGGTCTGGTTACATCAGCTCTCGATACCTCTTCCGCCTTCCGCGGCACCAGTGTAGAACTGTATGACTGGTCCGATTACGGAACGGTTCTGCAGTGGGCATTCACCGGGGACAATGTCGACTCTCTTTCAGGGCTCTCAGTAACAAGAAGTGCCCGGATCGAGGCCGCTGTGAGCGACCGCCTGACCATGCGCGCTTTTGCCGATAATCTTCTGAAGCTGCATCAGAACTACCCGAATCCATTCCGACCACTGGAGCATGATATCACATACTTCGCCTTCTATCTGAGCGAGCAGGCTTCGGTCGAACTGGAAATCCGATCCCTTAACGGTTCACTGCTCTGGTCGCAATCCCTGAATCAGCAACCTGCCGGAAACCGTTTCTCAGGTGATTCCGGCATCGGATGGGATGGAAGGGATAGTTCGGGTCGACTGGTACCCGCAGGTGTGTATCTTATTATAGCCAGAACCGGCGATGTAACGAGAGCCAGGAAAATGAGCGTTATCCGATGAAAAACCACAGAAAGAAGATATTTAAGGTTGTGGCCGCCGGTCTGTTGCTGATGCTTATAATCCTGTCAGCTGAAGAGACCTCCTCCCTGGTGACCGGGAGTCAGGAAGGACCCCGGATTGCCAGTCTCGAAGAGATTCAGCCCGACGAACCGATGACGCTCGTGTTCCCCACCTTTCTTCACACGTGGGGCATGCAGAAAGCGGGACCTGCCCACCTGCGGATATTCCTGAATGGACGAACCAGGTTCGATGATCCGCAGGGCATAGCCGTGACGGTTCTGGATGCCTGGGATGATCCGCAGAGCAAAAGCGACGACGACGAACCGACGATCTACGGGATCAATTCGGGGCGCGGTGAGATAATCTACAACACCAGCATGTTTTCGGTCGGTCTCTACGGTTCAAAGGGTCGTGGTGTGGGACAGTTTCTCGAGCCGCACGGGGTCGATGCGGATCCTGCCGGAAACCTGGTAGTGGCCGATACAGGTAATGACAGGATCGCCGTCCTTTTCAATAATGGCCGGGTCCTGAGCCACCGGAGATACCTGTGGATGATCGGTGAGAATGACTCGCTGAAATCTCCCTATGATGTCGCTCTGGTGCCCGGCGATGGCGTGTGGGTGACAGACTCGGGCAATTCGCGCCTGGTTCTGTTCGATCTGGAAAGCGAATCCAGCAGGATTCTCGATCTTTCCGGGATAGTCGAAATTCCAGGTGCGATAGCTCTGAGTCACCCCCGTCAGAGATGGTCCTATTACCGTAACAATGCGATCTATCTGGCCAGCAGGGCAGGGGACATTCTGGTCAAACTGGATCAGGAGGGAAATGAGGTTGCACGGGTAACGGCTGAGGATGTCGGCCTGGATGAAATGGAGATCAGATACCTGACCACCGATTTCTATTCAAATGTCTGGGCCACGGACGGCACTGCCAATGCCATCCACAAATTCGATCGCAACCTCAACCACCTCGCAACCTTTGGTTCCAGGGGTAGAAGGAAACTACAGTTCGAGGGACCGAGGGGAATCAGCCTCTGGCGTCGGTTCGGACAGGTGATCATAGCCGAATCGAAGGGCGCCCAGTACTACTGGGTGGGAGCAGATGCACACACGATAAGCGCCGTGCAGGAGGGCGCATCACTCACACTGAATTACACGCTGACAGAACATTCGTACGTTACGGTGAGGGTGCGTTACTCCGGTGGAGGCCTGGCAGAGGTCTATCGCAGGCAGTTCCGAAATTCGGGAGCAAGACAGGAAACGGTAATCCTCTCGCGGCAGCGTCCCCTTGCATGGCTAGAGCTGGTTGTTGAACCGACCTACTCCTCATATACCTACAGGGAGAAGGTCTTCCATTTGAGGTTCCGGGAGGGAATATCGAACTGAATTCTGTCAACCGGCAGAAGCCTGAAAGCGGGCAGTTATCCCGCCACGAAGTGAAGCGGAAGCTCATTCATCTGAGTTCCAGCGGTATCCCACTGATCATTTTCATTCTTCCACCTGATTTTGGCCTGGGAGTTGTAGCCGCCCTGCTTGTCATGGCTATCACGGTGGATGTGGTCCGTCTGCGCATTCCCGCTGTACAGCAGTTCTTTGAGAATTTTTTCGGACAGGCGATGCGTCCCCATGAAGCAAACGAATTGACCGGCTCCACTTTTCTCTGTCTGAGTGCACTGGTATGCATCGTGCTTTTTCCCCTGCAGATAGCTGTTACGGCTCTCTTCTTCCTGACCATAGGCGATACGGCGGCCGCTCTGGTCGGTCAGAAATGGGGGAAGACAGTCCTGGTACCGGGCAAGACACTGGAAGGAACTATGGCATGTCTTGTTACGTGTACTATTGTAGTGGTGATAATGCCGGGTGTACCATTGATTGCAGGGCTGGCGGGAGCATTTACTGCAACGATCGTGGAATTGTTCGGAACCGAGACCATCGACGACAACTTCGGCATCCCGGTGCTTTCGGCAGTTGTCATCTGGATAGTAGCATCAACAGTGATTTGAGATAATGTACAGGACTCTTGAAAACCCTGATATTGAACGCATTGCAGACGTGCTCGGTGTGGAGGCCAAACTGGAGGCCGACCACTGGTGTATGATCCTCGACGTTCCAGAGCACCAGAGGTACGTAAGGCTTGAGATTTATCCGGAGATAAGTATAGGAAGGGACTCGGGTGCGCTGGTCAGTGCATACACACACAGTGCGCATCTCCAACTTCATTTCGTCACAGGTTACGTGATCAGCACACTTCTTGGAGAGGTGACATTCGTCGCGGAACGCGAGGGCTTCATGAGCGGCCTCACTGTGGAACGGGAGGCAGCCTGCTCCCTGTATGCCAACGTCGACAACGATGTGCTGAGCGGTGATTTCACCAGGCTGGGCCCTGAGGTGATGCTCTCGGGAATAGCGCTCTGCCTCACGGATGATTTCTCAGACTTCCTCGACGAGGAGGAAGAACCCCCTGTAGGTGACCAGCAATAACAAAGAATCGTTCAGGTGCGGCTATATAGCCATAGCCGGCGCTCCAAATGTCGGCAAATCAACTCTTCTCAATTCCTTCATGGGGATGAAACTGTCAATCATCACCTCAAAACCTCAGACGACACGGCGAAATATCCTGGGTATCCTTACCTCCGATGATTACCAGGCCATTCTAATCGACACACCCGGTCTGATCGACCCATCGTATCGGCTGCAGTCATCTATGCGTGCTCAGGCAGTCAGTGCCATTCGTGCAGCAGATGTGCTGTTGCTGATGGAGGATGCCGTCAGGGCGGTTGAAAGGGGTCCGGGCAAACAGACGGTAAAGGCGATTGAAACGGCAGGCAGGACGACTCCTGTCGTACTGGTTCTGAACAAGATCGACAGGGTACGGAAGGATGATCTCCTGCCGGTCATGGAGCAGTACAACAGCAGGTGGCAGCCGGCAGCCATTGTACCGATCAGTGCGCTGAATGGCGACGGAGTGGAAGTTCTTCTGAACGAGACGATCCGAATCCTCCCCGAAGGCCCGTCTCTCTATCCCGAAGAAATGATCACGGAGCACCCCGAGAGGTTCTTTGTTTCGGAGTTCGTCCGCGAAGCGGTCTTCAACCGTTTCGGCAGGGAGATTCCTTACTCGACTGCAACAGCAGTAGAGGAGTTTCGGCGGGGCAGTGGCAAGACCTACATATCTGTGAACATCTACGTCGAACGGGAATCCCAGCGTCCAATACTGCTGGGCAAAGGCGGCAGGGCGATCAAGGAGGTTGGCAGCAGGGCCAGGGAATCGATCGAGGAATTTCTGGGTGAGTCTGTCTACCTGGATCTCTGGGTCAAGGTGAGGAAGAATTGGCGGAGCAGGGATGCTCACCTGAAAGATCTCGATCTGATCTGATCCGAGCAGATTGATATTAATTGCCGGCCTTTTTGCTTTTCACAATCTACGACCGTCTCTAGTTTACGTAGGCTGGAAGTCAATATTCCAATTGAGAGGAATCCGATAGTTCGATGCTGCGCCCCAAAAAGCACATAACGCGACAGAAAATGAAAGAGGACAGGTTCGTTTCCGAGACGGTCAAGGCCGCCGAATGGATTAAAAAGAATCAGTCGATGCTGACAGTGGGTGCTATCGCTGTTCTGATTGCAGGGGTTGTAATCTGGGGATATGTGACAGCCCGTCAGGCTGCCGAAAGGGAAGCTTCTCTTCTGACCCTGCAGGGTGGATATGCCATCGAATTCGGCGATCTGGACCAGGCGCGCGACCTGCTTGTTGAAGCGGTTGAAAGGTACGGCAGCGTACCGAGCGCCCGGCGAGCCACCCTCATGCTGGGGTATCTATTCTTCCGTCTGGGTGCGATCGATACCTCCCTCACATATTATGAGCTCTACCTGGATAAGTATTCGAAAGGTGGCATGCTGCGAGCATCAGCGATGGCAGGAGTGGCAGCCTGCATGGAGCAGTCTGGAAGCAATACTGAAGCCGCAGAGATGTATGAAAAAGCCGCAAGAGAGAACAGGGGCGGTCAGAAGTCCGCTCACTATCTGCTGCAGGCGGGACGTGCTTACAGACTGGCAGGTCAGAGTCAGCAGGCAATGGCAGTATACGAGCGGTTGAAATTGGAGTATCCTAATGAGGCAGAAGCCGATCGCGCAGCACTTGAGCTGGCACAGCTTGCCCGCCAGGGAGGTTGAACAATGACCGATGAGCCCAACAGTCAGAGCGTGTCCCCGATAAACGATGACAAACTCTGGTCTGTCCTTTCATATGTTCCGATTATCTGTCTGATCCCTCTTCTTCAGGAGGAAACCGACAGCGATCTGCGCAGGCATGCCCGTCAGGGAGTAGTCCTGATGCTGCTGGAGATCCTGATCAGCATACTGCTGATACCCGGGGTTACTACCGTGCTGTTCAGTGTAGGTCTTCTGATATGCATCGTCTTCGCTCTCATCGGAGCCGTCAATGCATCTCAGGGCAAATACTGGCGCATCCCGGTGATATCTGATATAGCAGAAGGACGGGGGATCAGCAGGGAAAAGAGCTGATATCCGTTCCAGGTCTCTACCCGGCATGAAGCTTCATAAAGCAGTTCCTGCTATCCTGATCATTTGCCATATGGCCGGATCTGCCAACGTATTCGCCCAGGTTTCGCCTGATTCAGGTACTCAGGACCCGGAAGCGGCACGATACCGCCGTATATACCAGTTCAGGAACCTCATAAGCGCCTATATCGACTCTCTACACGCCAGCGGCGTCGAGGAGGTGTTCACCCTGGGTAAAGGCGGGAACGCCCCTCAGGACGCGATTGAGAAGATGAACAGGGTCCTGGACGGCACTTTCCGCAACCCTGAGGCACACCGTATCTCTGATGCCGTACAGGCCTGGGGACGGGGGCTCAGATGGGAATTCCGCGATCTTGGAGAACCGCTTGTCACGAATGTCATAATCGAGAAGAGTACGCATACTTCCCGATTCTACAACGGCGAAGATCTGCTGATGAGCACCAGTATCGCTACCGGCAATCCTGAAATAGGAAAGGACACACCAGAAGGCTCCTATCACGTTCTCTACGTTGATTTCAAACCGATCAGCCGCTGGAAACGGGGTAACGTTCCTTACGGCCACGAATACAATCCTTACGGCAGTCGTCAGATTCCCTTTTTCCAGGACTGGACCCTGCACGGCAACAACGATCCAACTGCACTCGGCAAAGACATCTCCAAGGGGTGCGTGCGATTCTACAACTCCGAGATACTTGTGCTGGCCGAGCTGGTGAAATCGGTGAAGACCAGGGTTGAAGTAATCCGCTGACGGTTTTCCTGCAATTTATCAAAGAGGCATTCAAAAGCGCGGGCCGGCACGATATATCCACCGACTCAATCTGAATGTCGTATAAGATATATTATGTAAACTTATGGTTTGTTGATGCTATTTGATAACAAGGTTCAGGAGCTTGCCGGGTACGAAGATCTCCTTCAGAAGCTCCCCCTCCCGAAGGTAACGGGATACATTCTCGTGATTCCTGGCTTCTTCGAGCATCGCTTCCCTGTCAGAAGCCTGTGAGGCCGGAACCTCCACCTCCCCGCGGAGCCTGCCGTTGACCTGGAATACGAAATCAACCGTTTCGACCTCCAGTCCGTCTGGATCGGGCCGCGGCCATCTGTGCCTGAATACGCTTTCAGTTTCTCCGAACCGATGCCAATGCTCTTCGGCCAGATGAGGAGCAAAGGGAGCGAGCATGTGGATCAGGATACCCAGACCGTGCCCCATAACCATCTGATCGAGTTCTGAAGCGGGCTCGAAACGACTCAATTCGTTATACAGTTCCATCATTGCCGCAACAGCGGTGTTGAAATGGAAATCGTGGCAGTCGCGGTGCACCTTTTTCAGCGTATGCTGCGTCTTTCGGTAAACACGGCCGGCCTGCGTGCTCATATCCGCCATTGATATGTGCCCTATACCGTGAAATGCCTGTGCAGCATCCATATTCTCCACGCAAAGCCTGTGTATGCGGCTGAGGAAGCGGTTGGCGCCGTGAACGCCTTTTTCGGTCCACTCGAAATCCCTCTCCGGCGGAGCGGCGAAGAGGATGGTAATGCGGGCGGTGTCTGCTCCCCATTCATCCACAAAGGGTCCGACGGGTACAACATTGTTCTTCGATTTCGACATCTTGTCGCCGAACCGCAGGACCATTCCCTGAGTAAAGAGCGTCTTGAACGGCTCTGTAACGCCAATGAGGCCGGAATCGTAAAAGACCTTCACCATAAAGCGGCTGTAGAGCAGGTGCAGAATGGCGTGCTCTATGCCTCCGATGTAGTGATCCACCGGAATCCATTCGTCTGCTCTGGGCCGATCCCATGCCTGTTCATCATTGTCAGCGTCACAGTAGCGAAGGTAATACCACGATGAATCGACGAAGGTATCCATCGTATCGGTTTCACGCCGGGCCTCACCGCCGCATTCGGGGCATTCCACCCCGACCCATTCCTCCACGGCTGCAAGCGGACTCTGCCCCCGGGGCAGGTAGTCGATATCCCCCTCCGGAAGCAGCACGGGCAGATCGCTCTCCGGTACAGGGACTATACCGCAGGCCTCGCAGTGTATCATCGGTATGGGCGCACCCCAGAAGCGCTGGCGGCTGATAAGCCAGTCTCTCAGACGGTATGTAACCGAAGCCCCCCCCTGCCCCTTTTCCTTCAGATCTTCAGATATTGCTTCGATCGCCTCTTCAACGGTCAGCCCGTTGAAGGGAGCGGAATTGATCAGTGTGCCAGGTCCTGTATAGGCTTCATTCTCCGGGGCATCTGCGCCCTTTTCAGGCTCAACCACCTTGCGGATCTCAAGCCCGTAACGGAGCGCAAACGCATAATCCCGCTCGTCGTGGGCAGGAACACCCATGACTGCACCGCCGCCATACGATTCGATCACGTAGTCCGCTACCCAGATCGGTATCGCTTCCCCGGTAGCCGGATTGAGGGCCGTGAGTCTGAGATCCACTCCATCCTGAACACGATCTGCCGCAGTCCGCTCTATTTCGGTCTTCCGGAGGGCTTCTTTGATATATGCCTCAACTTCATCGCGATTCGGGCATGCCTGGAGGAGGTATTCCATCCACGGGTGCTCAGGCGCCAGAACCATGAATGTAGCGCCAAAGAGCGTATCGGACCTCGTAGTGAACACTTTGAGAATAGGTTCGGCTTCCCCCTTACCCTTCGAGACAGCCTCTTTCGCACGACCCTGCAGGCTGAATTCAACGTCGGCGCCCTCAGAGCGGCCGATCCAGTTCGCCTGCATCACCCTGACCCTTTCGGGCCACTCTTCGAGCAGATCCAGGTCATCCAGAAGCCGTTGAGCATACTTCGTGACTCCGAAGAACCACTGTGGAAGCTTCTTCTTCTCCACAGTGGATTCGCATCTGTAACAGGAACCACCTTCAACCTGTTCGTTTGCCAGAACGGTCTGGCAGCTCGGACACCAGTTGACGCTGGAGAATTTCCTGTAGGCCAGCCCCTTCTCGAACAGGTGGAGGAATATCCACTGCGTCCACCTGTAATACCTGGGATCACAGGTAGCCAGTTCACGGTCCCAATCGTACGCCAGGCCAAGTTTGTGAATGGTTTTCCTGTAATTATCTATGTTCGTAAGGGTCCACTGCCGCGGATCGGCGCCTCTTTCTATCGCGGCATTCTCTGCAGGCAATCCGAATGCATCGTAACCCATCGGATGGAGCACCGATTTGCCCTCTTTTGTCAGCAGTCTTGCAAGAAGATCTCCAATGACATAGTTCTTGAGATGCCCCATGTGAAGGTCCCCGCTGGGATATGGGAACATCTCGAGCACGTATACTTTTTCGTCGGCATTGTCAGAGACCTTGAATATGCCCTCCTCTTCCCAGTATTTCCGCCATTTCGGCTCAATATCCAGAGGATTGTATATTGTGTTATCAGGTTCTGTCATATCTATTTACACAGATGCCTTAATGTATTAGTTTAACTATTTTGCAGATCGCAGATCATGGATTAAACCGATGGAGCATTCTGGGGTAGGCAATGGTTTCCCGCAGATGCTCTATTCCGCATATCCACGTTACCGTTCTTTCGATCCCGAGTCCGAACCCGGAATGCGGTACCGTGCCGAATTTGCGCAGGTCTAGGTACCATTCAAATGCCTCCGAAGGCAGATCGTGTTCTCCTATCCGCTTCATCAGCTCATCCAGATCATCTTCACGCTGAGAGCCGCCAACCAGCTCGCCGTAACCTTCTGGTCCCAGCAGGTCACAGGCCAGTGCACATTCCGGACGTTCAGGGTCGAGGCTCATGTAGAAAGCCTTTATAACTGCCGGGAAGTGTGTCACGAAGAAGGGCTTGTCGAACTGCCTGGCCAGTTCTGTTTCCTCGGGGCTGCCGAAATCACCGCCCCATTCAAAGTTGAAACCGCCTTTTTGAAGCCTTTCGACCGCTTCATCGTAATGGATCCGGGGAAAAGGCGCTTCGACTTTCTGGAGCGTGGTCAGATCCCGCTCTAGGATCTCGAGCTCCTCGCCGCAATCCGAGAGTACGTCTTTCACAACAGCTTCCACCAGTTGTTCGATTACGACCATATTGTCTTCCAGATCGAAAAAGGCCATCTCCGGCTCAACCATCCAGAACTCGGTAAGATGGCGTCGTGTCTTGCTTTTCTCCGCCCTGAAGGTTGGACCGAAACAGTAAACCTTTCCGAAAGACATGATGTTGGCTTCGTTGTACAACTGCCCCGACTGGGTCAGGTAGACATTTTCACCGAAATACTCCACCGGAAAGAGAGTCGTTGTTCCCTCAACGGCAGCCGGTGTGAAAATCGGAGTGTCGACAAGCAGGAAACCGTTTGAGTCTAGCCAGTCGCGTATAGCCTTGATAACGCGGGCACGAACTCTCAGAATGGCCCACTGCCTGCGGGAACGGATCCAGAGATGTCTGTTGTCCATCAGGAATGCGGTGCCATGCTCCTTCGGGGTAATCGGATAGTCATCAGTTACCTGAATTGCTTCTATTCCGCCTTCCACTACGGCTATCTCGAAACCACCGGGTGAGCGTTCATCTGCACTGACCGTGCCCCGGATTATTACTGAGGATTCCTGGCCGAGAAGATCACATGTCTCCAGAGTTGCCTCATCAACATCCTGCTGCCGCACGACACACTGGATTACCCCTGTTCCATCCCTCAGAAGCAGGAAGCGTATCCCCCCGCTGGAACGCTTGTTATAGAGCCATCCCTTGAGGATTACCTCTTCATCGACGTGACTGCCGATATCTCTTATGTATGTGTGATCCATACTCAATCAGATCCTTATATCCGGAAACGTCTCGACTGGAAATCGAGGAAGTCCATTATTGAATGAATCAGTGAATAAATCTCGGAATCTCCCGTTGGGTATTCCACACGCACGCTCCCCTCTCCGTGGAACATGTGGATCTTGCCCTTGATCGCCCTCAGCCCCTGGATCTCGTGATAGGGAATCCTGCTCTGCAGCTCCCGGGCTATGACGTGAATGCGGTGGTTTGTAATAACCAGGTCGACCTTACGATCCCTGTTTCCCCACGCTCTTATGCGTGCCCTTACCTTGAGGCCCTTTCCGAATATCTGCCTGTTCTTCAGTACCGCCAGTATCTTCTCCCCCTCCCCCAGCTTGAGGCTGAAGTCGGGTGCAGGTACAATGCCCCAGGCCGCTCCCGTGACCGAAGATGAGACCGCTTCGCGCAGAGCCCCTTCTGACTCTGAACAGGCAAGAGCGAGGCTCTGACCGCACCGGTCGCAGCGTACCCGCTGTGCAAGGTTCTTGTGCTGGCACGACGGGCATAACCAGTGGAGGGGCGCACAGCACTGAGTGCAGGAACGACGATTGTTCAATTGCCGGATTCCGCACGATGGACAGTGAACGAAGATCCCTGTTTCGTCAGCTTCAGCAGTGATCCACAATCTCTGTCCGGATATATCCTCATATTCTTCTTTATCTTTCTCCTCCACCACCGCATCATCCAGCCCCATCGGGTCAAACTCCTCCTCAATCTCCTCCTCTTCCACCACTTCGATATCCAGCTCTTCTTCGAGCCATTCTTCAGTGAGAGCCTCTTCCTCTTCTATCCGCGTTTTCTCAATCCCTTCATCTTCCTCCACCAATACTTCATCGGCCTCTTCCTCCTCCTCAGCCTCTACCAGCGGCTCTTCGGCCTCTTCCTC